>Ga0136643_10017256_pt1 | contig 10861 bp, 4 predicted proteins | sample TergutLab28metaG_FD_96883 | JGI IMG/M metagenome (GOLD analysis project Ga0136643, IMG submission 96883) | Labiotermes labralis P1 segment gut microbial communities from Petit-Saut dam, French Guiana - Lab288 P1 (version 3) (version 3) | ecosystem: Host-associated > Arthropoda: Insects >... | reverse complement strand
ATGCTATGCACACGATGGGATCCCAAAGTGTGCATAGCATCTTGTGACACAATTGACAAAATAGGCCTGAGGATGACAAATCTGTAGTCGAAACATGTAGCCTTATAATTACCTTGAGTAATAAAGTGATATTATACTACGTTACATGCACATCGTGATGCTTCCATTCAAACCAATATAAACACATATAGTTCCACTATAATTTAGAACATTGTAGAACTACAGAGAGAACACTAGTGGCGATGTTGGTTGGACACTGTACTTCAAGCCGGAAGGTATAGGGTTCTATTCCCAAGGGGGTCATTGGAATTTTTCGTTGACTTAATCCTTCCGTCTGCACTACGACCTTGGCTTTGACTCAACTTCTAACAGAAATGAATAACTACCAGGGATATTTCCTGGGGGTAAAGGCGGCCTGTACACAGGGCTGACAACCTTATCACATTCATGTGCTGATAGTCTTGAAGTGTGGGAACTTCAACCCTTCTGGAACACTCTGGGGCTTTCCAGGCCTTTGCAGGGACTGCTTTACCATATAGTTGGGAATAACTGAGTGGTGTGCACTTCTGTATCATCGCACAAATTATGTTCAGTTCTCGGCTTAAATATCACACGATACGCTCTGTAATTTTAACAGTGACATACATTTTAACAGTAACATACATTTTAACTGTAACATACATTTTAACAGTAACATACATTTTAACAGTAACATACATTTTTGCATATTTTTATATTTCAATCTTACGCACAGATCTTATTTCATATAAAGAATTTTCAGAAAAATTTCACCGTAAGTTCTAATATTTAATGCACAAAGCGCTTATAAGGAAGAGTCGAATTTCGCTATAGCCTGGTATAGGAGACCTGACGATGCCTAATTCATTGAACCGAAATGTGAACACCTTAAAAATTGCCTGTATCAGTAAGTGTTGTGTTAAATTAAACATGTTTCTTTTGCTGAAAATAGTCTCTGGGCTTAATCATTACTGAAGTGGGCGTATGGGGAAATGGATGCAAACATCCACCTTCCGAACAAAGGTATAGTAATGGGTACCGTAATATTGTAAGTCTGCTTATTATCATATGAAACTTGCCTGCGGTGTACTGGCTTCAAATTCGGACTGAGACACTACCAGTTAGAGGTGAGCCACAATTACACATATTGTTCACTGCCACAATTTCGCTGGTTCTTGTGTTGTTGTTGTTGTGCTACAGGAAAATATTAAATACTCCGCCGTGATACTCATTACTGATTTCCGCTCTATGATATTTCTGACCCAGCCTTTATATTTCCGTAGTGCAATTTCTTTCGTCTAGAGTACAAAATTATCGGAATTCGAAACTATTTTTTCTCCCCGTTCGTCTTATGTTGGATCATCGACAAAGAGGAATCTCAATGTGAAGATTTTGTATATCCTTACTGGCTTGTAAACATGTCGATAAGCGATTATCTTGATAAATCTTGGTAGTTGTTCTCACCCAGTATTGTTCGGATGATCAAATGCAGAAGAATGATCTGGGCGAGACACATAGCGCTTTTGGGTAGAGGTGAAGTGTATAACAGGGTTTTGGTGGGGGAAACCTGAGAGAAAGAGACCACTTGCAAGACCCAGGCGTAGATGGGAGGATAATATTAAGATAGATCTTCAGGAAGTGGGATGTTTGTACATGGACTAGATGGATCTGGCTCAGGATAGGGACAGGTTGCGGACTCTTGTGAGTGCATTAATGAAACTTCGGGTCTCATGAAATGAGGGGAATTTCTTGACTAGCTGAGAACCGGTTAGCTTCTCAAGAAGGAGTAAGTAAGTAAAGTATTATGCGTAAAACAACTTACATGCACAAACACTTAAATTACACTGTTTGCTTCTACATTAAGGATGAATAAGAACCCAGTCTTAGAAAGAAATGGGGCCCGCTTTGGTTAAAGTTGCAATTCCTGGGCAGAGTTTTGTTTCATGGATACATTTACAAAGCGGACATTGTTCGTGGTAGGATTCTGTGGTCTCCAACACATTTCGGTATTTATCATCCGTTTCATTGCACCGCTGTACTGTAACAGACATACATAATCATGTTCAAGAATTCACATAAAGGCAGGTATATGAAGGGATCACGTATGTCTGCTTCGATAAATGTTTTCCGGTAGCGTAACCTGCAGCCTTACATGTCATTTCGTACGAAAGCAGCGCAGTGCATCAAAAGTGGTACACCCCTAACGAAGGTGTAATTTGTCACATAAAGGCTTCACTTCTTTATAGTTTTCATAAAATGAAACAAAAACACACAAAATGCCTGTGCGACGTTCTGTGATCCCAAATCAGATTGTTTCAAGGGAAGGTTTCCTGAAATGTATTAACATTTTACGACGTAATTTATTTCAATATAATGTATCTTAGTGGGGCGTCTGGAACATTTCATATTCGTTACAGGTTTAATGAGGGATAACGTAGTCGGTATAGCAACTCGCTACTGGCTGGAAGGTCTGGGGATCGAATCCCGATGGATGCCACATTTTCCGCACCCGTCCAGACCGGTCCTATGGCACACCTAACCCCATGTATAATGGGTACCGGGTCATTCCTAGGGTAAAGCTGACGGGTAGTGGCGTCAACCACACACTTCTACCTAGCGCCGAGGTTCAACAAAGTGTAGATCTATACACGTATCTCTCTTCCCCTCTGTGCATTAACAGCATGTTTTTGGGTGAACCTGTAGCTACATTTCACGGGGTTAATGACATGAAAACAAAATTTCAGTTGTGTCTTGCAGTACAGTGACATTCATTGTTGACAAGACGGAAGTCAGAAGTAGAGTCCAGTTGAAATGTGATGGCACACGGTGACGTACAAGAGGGGAAGTGAAGGGGAAACTGGCGGATGGAGTGGGTAGCCAGTACTCTTCACACGTCTTCGGAACATGGTGTATCCAGCATTAATACCGCTGATGCGCACGCCTCGGCTGCCAGTAGTCGACTGAACTGACGCCCCCGCCGATTTAAATGGACTCGTTCGTTTCGCCGAAAGACGAAATCTGGTTTCTGCGCGTGCGCCATCACATTTCAAACGTGTTCTACTACGTTTAGGCCGTCCGACGATTAACGCCATCCCTCGGACATTGTTGTAACTACGTAACCGGCTCTATTGAGATCTTAACATACACACATAGTCGCTTGTCCGTATACCGTGCACAAACGGCTCTGATGTCTAATGTCATGTTGCTACTACCCTTGCTGATTGACTGGAAAGGTTTCGGTATATTTCTTTGGCTTTTGTGGGAACGAACTGAAGGACAAAGTACAGTAAAAGTAAATGTTATATTCAGGTTAATTATATGAATTGCAAGATGTGTTGTACGCTTACGTCACTCTTCATCACGTGAAGTGTCGGTTAATGACTGAGTGGTTTCCCATGTCGTCACGATATGGGCTGTGTAATTACGAAGACAGTGACCGCAGCAGCGATATATGTAACTTTCAACTCTGCTTAAGTCAATAGTATGGTCTTACAATAAAACCAACTAGATGCACTAATTTCTTAAATTTATTTTTGGAATAAAACTCTACATGGTTCGGACAGTTCCTCTGTCCATCATCAGGAGTTTTTCACTGTACACACAGCGAGCAGGTTCAGGACGGAACTGCAGTTCCGTCCTGATCCTGCTCGCAAGCTGTCAGCAAACCTGTGTGACATATACCATTGCTGTGTGTACACTGAAAAACTCCTGATGATGGACAGAGGAACTGTCCGAAACATGTAGAGTTTTATTCCAAAAATAAATTTGAGGAATTAGTGCATCTAGTTGGTTTTATTACAAGAATTTATCATGAGGTACGGTCACCTGAACGTCAAATTCAATAGTGTGTATATATTTTTTCTTTTACCTAAAATGGACAATGTGTTTAATTATAATCCTTTGACAACATAAGATTTTTTTTTCGGAAACGTAGAATAACATACATTTGAATTTTATAACTCTCTCTCACTTCCACTTGAGACTGGATGATTCATGCATTGCGGTCGGCGAGCTTTGATCATTAATAATGTATCGCTTTACCCTACAAGCTTTTTTCATTAACGGTTTTCGTAACAAAATGTGTTCCTTTCACTTCCAGGAGACTAAATTAGAGACAGACCGATAGATCCATTAAAAATTCTCCCTTCAGTTTATTCAGCTGTTCACGATAGCCCGTAACGCGAATGTTCATGACCTTTACAACAAAACGCTTTCCTTTATATTTTCCCCTAATGCATTTCGGTAAAATAAACAGTGTATGTGGTCAAGGACATTTTGTACGTTATTTCAGTGCGGAGATCGTTTTCTTTTTTGTGGAGATGAGAGAAATATAGGGTTTGCTTCCACGAGGTTACCACACGGCAGTCAACATTGTTAAGCGCCACAGCTTCGAAAATGGAAAGAAATAGTAAACTCAGGGTGTTCTAGGAGGGCACGCGGTGGCGCAGTTGATTGAGGCACTGTGCTGCAAGCCGCAAGGTCGCGGGTTCGATTCCCGATGGTGTTATTGGAAATTTTCATTGACATAATCCTTCCGGGTCGACTCAGCCTCTAACAGAAATGAGTACCAGGAATATTTCCTGGGGGTAAAGGCGGCCGCCGCGTACGGCCTACAACCTTACTACTCTCATGTGCCGACTGTCTTGAAATCTGGGAGCCTCAACCTCCTAGAATCCTATGAGCCTGTCTAGGACTGTAAAGGGATTGCTTTATCTTTAGGACCAATAAATGTGTTTCATTAAATGTCGGTTGCTCTCATTATAAGTCTGTCGTTGCTTTTCTGCGGATTGCAATTTTCCATTGCCTACTTTCAATACAATTCTGCAGCTGGCACTGCTGGATGACACAATACGTTTAGCTGTTGTTTGTTTGGTTGCGAAACCAATTCTTTCTCTGTAAAGGAAGAGCCTAGATCGAGGTCAAAAGAAAGAAATTTTACACCATTATGGAACACATAATTGTACATGAGTCGCAAATAGAGCGCGAAATAAAAATTAAATATTTGAAAATAATTTAAAGCCTGAGAATTTGAACCCAATTTTGGACGTAACAGTAACAGGCTGACTGAGAAAACTGCATAATGCATGCCCAGTTTGAATGGGAAAGACTGAAGAAATTATTCCAATTGCGAAATTTTAGACGTAGTGGAGTAGGTTGTAATATAATTTTAAAATGTGTCCTTGAGAAACTCGGCGTTAGCATTCGTAGGATCCGTGAATAAAACTTGGCGTTTCATAGAAGACAGAAGCATTTCTCTATTGGTTGGGTGACCATAAGCTTCTTATGGGAGAATGTTCCATAGATTTAGAGAATCCGGTGTTCAGAGTGATAATAAATTGTTTCTCACATAATCTGAATGTCTCCAAACATTCAATGCTTTTCACTGAGAGTTTATGAACGGCTCTAAATTCCATTGTTGCACTACACTGACGACTGTGCTAACGTTTCGGACAGTTTTAATTGCTATTGACATTGTTGCCAATTCGCTGCTGGACAACGGATGTTGATAGTACCACTGTGGCAATTGTTTGAACAGAGGGCACGACCATAGAGCTACCTAATGAAATGGACTAAATCGTTTGTTCCTTGTCACTCGGGTGTGAAATATGGAAGTGGTGATGCTTCACCGACTGTCCTTTGTTCTTATTCAGTTTAAAAATCGAACACTCCATAGTTTTAGAATGGGCTGAATACTGAAGTTATAAAAGAACACTGGACACTGGCGACTGTGACTGTAAGAGGCCATTCGTGACTGGGATGTTAGCAGCAGTCTAATTTCGAACTTCGTCTCTTACATTAAATTCCATTTATCACACAAATAAATTAGGATATAGAATGTAATAAGAGTGTCGTCATACTAGAAGAGTCGAAGTAGCTCAGTCGATTTAATGACCACGCTACGGGTAGGACAATTGAAAATTCGTGGTTCGATTCCTGATCTGAACAAGATCAATATTCTCCAAAGCTTTCAGGCTGGATCTGAAGCCCGCCCAGCCTCGAAAGCTAAGCGTGTCGCGAATGCTCTCGCCGTGGGTAAATGGGCTGGCTCAAGAACGTGACATACCTTTACTTAGTGCAGAGGTTAAGAATGTGTGAAGCCATCCATCCACTCCCACATACACCTTCATGTCGCGCAGAGGGACAGTCTTCATTGTCATTCCAGTATGTGTTTTTACGTCTGTCCGTCAGTAGTAAGAAATAACTTTTTACGATATTCGTTATGAAGGCAATACCGTTTGAGGCGTGATACGCCGCATCGCAAATAATTATTCACCCAGAATATGAGTGAAGGCAACATTTTCATGAATTTTTGTTAATCTATACTCCTAACCAAGTATTATGCGGTTGGCAAAATCGAGAAAAATGAGATTGGCGGGGCATTGTAGTACGTATAGCGAAGAACAGAGGTGCATACAGGGTTTTGGTGGGGAAACCTGAGGGAAACGGATCACTTGAAAGGCCCAGGAGCAGTTAGGAGGATAATATTAAGATTGATCTGGCTCAGGGTAGCGACAGGTGGCGGGCTGTTGTAAACGCGGTTAGGAACCTTCGTGTTCCATGAAATACTGGGAATTTCTTGATTAGCTGAGAACCGGTTAGCTTCTCAAGAAATACTCTGCTCCATGGAGTAAGTCAATAAGTAAGTACTCGTTGAAGGTCATAAGGGACTGTACCAAACGTAATGACAACATAAGACAGTAGATAAAGACTTTACTTGACTCATCTTTCTCGAAATTCCATTTCGATCATCTGAAAGCATGGGTTTACCTTATCCTCGTAGGAGACTTCATAAGAATTAGGAAAGAGCGAACATTTCCTCCATGTGACGTAGGCCTGGTATATTGAAGTTAGACGGCGCTCTCTTGTGTAAAATCTGAGGTTTTCACAGCAGTGGATTGTGACGATTGCTGTCCTTTTAGAAGATGGCGTCATGTTGTGTGGTGAAAATTCACCGACGTTTCGTTGGTTATTACCACGAGAGACGTCGGTTATATTCCACCAGGTTACACGGTGTTACATCCCAGAGGACACCAGCCGCCACTCTTTTTTCTGACCCTCAGAATATGGAATGATACTCTCAGCTGGCATTATCAGGAACAGTGTTGGTACTTCAGCTCAGTCAAATTATCACCTGTCGTCTGTTGACCGGGATAACGTACATAAATTAAAGGAACTGCATCTCATTTCTCGTCCCGTAAACAGTGCGTGTGATTAGATGATTCATCGTCACGAAATGGTCGAATAACTGGCCCAGCTTCAAGGGAATTTCTTTATCCGGTACAGATCGCTAAAAAATTAAAAATAGCACGTTAGGTGTACGGTAAAACATGGCAAAAGTGGTTATTGCTAACGGCTCTAAACAGTACGGCACTGCAACCCAGTGGCCTTTTCTTCCATAACGTCTCCAGTTCATCTTATGTAATGGTCCTCTGATCTCACTTGCTTAAATTTTGTAGCTGTTACAGCATCTTCAGGCTGCTTATGAACAAATGGCTTACTGTTGACGTGATTTATCAGTTCGTCAGCCGTTGAAACATTCCTTCCAGTGTAATATGGCAGCCATTACTGTACCGACACCATGGCTGCAGAATTTTACAGCGATCGCAGTGCAACCTGAAGTTGCCAGAGGAGTCACCTCAGCAGCAACACCACTCCCTCTCCTGCAATAAATAAGGGTGTATTTTGTACGCTGTGGGGTAACACGCTCTTGTATGATTTAAATTTTTTACGGTCCAGTTGTGCGAAGTGCACACTTAAGGGATAAGCCTGGCACGCACTCTTGTGGCCAGTGCCTGAAAGAAGGATGAAGCGCTTCAGTAGGAGCATCTGTGACGTAAAACCTAGCACAAACTATGTCTTTAGGTCTTGGCCCGCAGACTTTAGCAGTATAGTCGAAAGAACTTCACAGTACACTAAATTGTTGAAGAAGAGGAAAACATGGCGCTCTGTTTATAAGCGTCAACGTCGGTATTTTCACCCGAAGATAAAGACTTACATAGAGGGTCAGCCTAAACGTCTGTGGCGAAGGTGTATTTGATACGCTAACACGTTGCTTAGGAGGAGCCGGAATAGTGTAGACGGTATACAGACTAGGCTACGGGCTGAACAGCCTGGGTTTCGAAACCCGCCAGGCCAGAACTTTTCTTCAAAATCTGTCCGGACCGGCTTAGGAAACCTCCCGTTCTCCTGTGCAGTGGGTACCGGGGTTCTTTCCCCGAGATAAAACGGCCGGGGTGTGATGTTGTCCCCTCATCTCCATCTTGTGCTGAACTAAGAATGTTGGCGCTGTATCTCTACTCGCATTACATACATTCTTACCGCGGACCGGTGCAATGATACCATGTAACACACGTTTTGTTTGGTTCTAACTCCATTGTTTCTTTTCATTTTGAAACACAGTGTTTTCAAAGCTGGCTCTGCGCATGTCACAAAACAAATTTTAATATACAACATACTATGTTAGTTCATTTAAATTGGGGCTAATCTCTGCCAGATCTGAATTCAGTCTAATGGACCATCCACAGTAAGTTTCATATGCATGTTTCTTGTCTAATGACCGAAGAAGAACTACCTCTAGAAAATTCATGTCTAAAATGGGGGCAATGGGAAAGGCCCATTCCTATAATAGACTGAAGATGGTGTATCACTGTGTCCATAGTCTGGGGCTGCAAAATTAATAATGTAATGAAATATAAACAGTATGTAATACACGACAGTATCGACCCCTGTCTTCAGGATAATATAATAAGACATGTTCAGTTGGGATGATAGAAATATACTTCCAACCTCTGTGCAGCAGATATTACATAATAATCTTAGGACAAATTCCAGCTTTATAGATCGAGGGAGATAAAACTGGAAGTTACAGAAAATTGTATAAGAGCTTCATAAATTTCATCACTCACCAATTTGGCACAATCAAATCAATGAAATTTAAAAGAGTGTGGAGGGCAGAAAATCATATGAAGTTTTGGTCCGTAGAACTGAAGACAATATACCGCTTTGTAAGTCGTTGCTTTAGACTGAATAATAATAATAATATTAAAATGAGCTGTAAGCCAAATGCATGCTGCTCTGCAGAGGGCCAGTGGTGAATCCTTTTTTTAAAAAAAGAAATATACGTTCGGTTTCCATAAAATACCTTAGACATTTCAGAAGGTGACCGATTATCAGCAGCACGCGAACGCTGAGTTGAGAGTGATATTCAAAGCCGTCGTGTGGTAGATGATCCAATTAGCTGAAGCTGCGACTGTACTTTGCGGTGGTGGAAAGCCTATCATTACCAAGCGCTCTCATCCCCCGTAGAACAGTTGAGCGAGCGGGGGTTTACTTTGGGGCAGGATCTCTGACACTGAGAATATGAGCGACGTATGTAACTTCAAGCAGTCAATTGACTCGCAGACGTTCACATGGCGACTAATGCTGCTACTTGTTATCCAACAGACGAATCTGACGAAATCCTGATTGTCCTTCAGAAGTACGCTGTTCAGTCACAAGCTGATGACGTGATATTCCGATTCATGTATAATTTTCAAAGCCTCCTGTAAAATGGGCACTGGGTATTTCCCGGGGGTAAAGTGCGGCCGGGGCGTGCTGCTCACCACTCACCCCCTTCTAGTGCCGCGGTCATGGAAGAGTAGAGTTATACCTCTACCCACACTCTGGGCCACACCGGGCCTGTAACGGGGTCACTTTACCTTTTTTATATAATTTTCAAAATCGTACAAGGCAAATTCAGGTTTAGTATAATACCTTAAGATAATCTACGATTATTTCTTTGCGCATATTTCCCAGTTTAGTACAAACTATAATTTAAGAAGGTGTATTAGATCGTTTGTCGAGGCAGTGACGTACAAATGGCAAATAATAAAAAATGCATTAGGCTGCAACTCTTATCTAAAATAATTCTAACTTACATTCAGTAACTGAGTTCCTACTTGACAGAGAACAGATTTGTCTTCATTACGAGGACCATTATCCACAAGTTGTAAGGTGAACAATGGCTGATTATTTCGAAAGCCTGCAGAAACACACAAGTACATCTTGCGGAAAAGGTAAAAAGCTTTTTCTAATTGGTAGTATTGACCTATTGAACTTATCCATGTTAAGAGCGACTACTGAGCTGCAAACATTCAAGTGCAAATAGTTTAATTAAAAACTGGTGTGGACTTACAGGTTTCGCGAAATTTGTAAGCACCGAAAGATGATTGGGTTGGTTTAGTGTATTCTGAAGAGGGACGAATTTTGTTTAGTGCAGATTAGGCCCCAAGAAAGGCAGATATTTTTCCGTGTTCCATCGCGTTCTTACCGGCCCCGAGGTCCACCCAGCCCTTTATTAAATCGGGAGACATGGCTCTTACCCCAAGAGGTAAAGCGGACTTTAAGCTAACCACTCATTTCGAAATTGTGCTAAAGTTACGAATGGTCGGAGCTGTAAGCCCAGTCCGCCAAACGAATTTATATTATCGTTATTAACGCGTCTAAGTTTACCTTTACCTGAAGTGTAGAAGAAAAAGAAAGTGAGGGGCGTTCAAACTTTTTTCCTCGAGTTCTCAGCATGTAAGTCGCGCCAAATTATTTGTTGATATCGTTAGATATTTGATGTTTGTGTGGCTGTGCATCCCTGATACTATAATATAAATAATCAACTAGATGCAACAATAACGGTTTATTAATAATTTCAATCAATTCAACATGTTTCGGACGATAATTTCGCCCATCCTCAGGAACACTAGACTGCGTTTACAGCTTGTGGTATAATGTACCGACGATGCTGCCGGCCGGCAGCATCGTCGGTACATTATACCACAAGCTGTAAACGCAGTCTAGTGTTCCTGAGGAT
>Ga0136643_10017254_pt1 | contig 10862 bp, 5 predicted proteins | sample TergutLab28metaG_FD_96883 | JGI IMG/M metagenome (GOLD analysis project Ga0136643, IMG submission 96883) | Labiotermes labralis P1 segment gut microbial communities from Petit-Saut dam, French Guiana - Lab288 P1 (version 3) (version 3) | ecosystem: Host-associated > Arthropoda: Insects >... | reverse complement strand
TCATTGTTCCGTGCATCATTGTAATTGTTTAAAAATAACCAACACGATGTCACTTGTGGACTATCCTTTATTTTCATGGGTAGTCGTCATTCACTCTCTACATATTTCGAGCTTTCGGGAAGCTCGAAACATGTAGAGAGTGAATGACGACTACCCATGAAAATAAAGGATAGTCCACAAGTGACATCGTGTTGGTTATTTTTAAACAAAGACTTGCGATATTGGCAGTAAGTGTGTATTTTTTATTTAAATAAAAGTGTCCAAAATTTAATCCGTCAAAATCAGGTAGGAGAAAATTAAAGATAATTTCAATTTGTTAATTAAAATATTAACAGCCCCGCGGTCGCAGGTGTGGGCTTGCTGGGATTGCCGGATTGAATACCGCCGGAGACATGGATGTCTCTCTCTGAGTCGGAATGATCACTCGTCCAGAGGAGACCAACCGAGCGTGGTTTGTCTAACTGTACGTGATCATGAAGCCTGATAATGAGGAGACCTTGGCCTGCTAGGGGCTGTTGTGCCATGATTGAAAATTAATACGGCGTTTTCGATAATATTCTGTTAAATTTCTTCTGCTTGTTCCTTTATTAATTTTCTTCACTCCCAATATTATTTTCTCTTATAATTTTTTGCCTTCTCTTTATTTCTATTGCTATTGTAAGGTTTTTGCTCCATCTTCTGTTTTCTTCAGTTCTCTTGGTTCTCTCTTACTTATCTTAATAATGAAGCCTTTTCCGTTTTTGCCCCATTTTCTGCAAATGTTAATGTAATATTTTATTTTTAAAAATAACTTATATATGTTTGTATATATATATATATACACTTATTTATTTATAAGGAGGACTTAGATGTTCTAATCGAAACATTTACAGCAAACAGAAAGGGAAACATAACTCCGAACGGAAAATCCCCGGGAATTTGATTTGATCATTCTTGTTTTCAGCAGAGCATTTACATATGCAAACAAGACGTTGAAATAGTAGGTGGAGGGATAGAAAGCATCCCTTCCACCCTGTTGAGGATGGTACAGATTGCAAATGATGCACGATCTCTCTTCGTTGTCCTTGTACTACTGGGACCAACCTCACACCTACTGTAAAGTTTGCTATTATTTAACAACACCAATTTATTTGTCATCCCATATAAAGTTACGTTGCCTACCGGGAATTCAATATGCATGAATCTGAATGTGTATGTATAGCTACTATATTGTCCGTATAACCTACAGTTGTATCTACGATGAATATGAGAAGCTTGGGGAGAGGGTGACAGTAATACTGTGTTACAGAAGCGCAGTTAGGCATTGCGTTGTATCTGGATCATAACAGGCATTATATTGTTTTCTGTATAAATACAAAAGGTTTTCTTGCAAATATGTGATATCTGCATGCATATTTATTTGTACATAAGCCTTAGTCGAAGAGAAAAATTTGCGTGTTAAATGAAGATTGTTTAAGTGGGAACACAAATTTGCTTAACAAGATCAATGTAACATGTGTATATATTGTCAAAACACAACTGTATTTATATATTGGCTATCTACTACATTAGGCACAACTACATGTTTAGGCCACTAATGTTGGACATCTTCAGGTTGTACATGAACTTTTCGAGTAATTATACAGCATGTGTGGGGGTGTTTTTTACGGTGCATGCACCCACCACTGACATAAACAAGATCTCGTTCCCACACAAAATAATCCCTTCCTCACACCCTAAAAACACCCCACACATGCTGTTTAACTACTCGATAAGTTCATGTACAACCTGAAGATGGCCAAAATAAGTGGCCGAAACATGTAGTTGTGCCTAATGTAGCAGATACCCAATATACGTCTAATAAATATAGTTGTGTTTGACGATATATATATACGTATTATATTGATCTTGGTATTTTGATAACACAACGTGGATGACGCACCTAAAAAACAAATTTGCTTGCCTAAACACTCTGTTGGATTTCAGTAAATTTTACACAGGACTTCCTTAAAAACACTTTAGTTGCAGTCCTTAAATATGAGCGTTGCTGGGCAGCCGCAACTAAACCACCATTCTAAGAAGCTACAAGATATGCCTCGAATAGGTTTTCCCTCAATACCTGTAAAAAGTCAGAAAATATAGTAAATTTACTGTAGTACGTGGTATAATAATGCCGGGAGAGATGCCATGGTCGAAGAGACGCCGCGTGTTTTGGTTTGTAGGTCCTGGAAACACTCTGGTGATCGCAGCACTTGTACTTGTACGGTGAGTCTAGGGACATTTTGTGAGTGGACGTAGTGAGTATCGTCCCTGTTTTTCAAGAATAATGGCTGATTTTATGGGGTGAGTTTACCAATTTAATGTTAGAAATTTTATAGTGTTCACGAAATGTGTCCCAGTTAGTTCTAATCGACGTAATTATGCAATCACGATACATTAGAGTTTTCCAACATTGTTGACCTTGCCTCCACAACACGTAGTCATGTACTTCATTCCTTTTGAGTAAGTGGTGTGTGGCATCTCTCCGTGAAGATTGGAAGCGACCCCCATCAATTAAGAGAGAGATGCCGCATTTAAATAATTCCAAATAAGTTTGAAAAAAGTTTGAATATACTTTTTAGCCTATTAAAAATTGTCTGTTCTATTACTCTGTCTTCCTACAGGACTGAATGTTTGTTTATAGAATAAATATGAAAGCATAATAGTTGTAGCGCATATTTAGACAATCCGAGCAAAAGGTCTTACCCCACACAGCGCAATCGTGTCACTGGATACAGGCTTGCTAGATAAATGGAAATTTCAAATATTTTCAATGTTGAAACTGAAAATGTAGGATATGACTCCTGAAAGTCTCCCTTTAGCTATAGCTCAAAGAATGAACCGAAACACCTTGGAAAATCTTTTTACTTGTTGGAAAAATTGCCGACAGAAAATAACCTTTGTGACATATCTGGGAACTTTTTCAACAATTGATAAGAGTGGCATACAAGTAAATAAAACAAACCTAATCCTGTAATAACAGAAAAAGGTCTAAATATGTCCATGTTTAAACATCGGGAGAAAAGAGTGAAAATATTACAGTGATGGCACGATGTAAAGTTGTAATTTCTGCCCTCTGTTCTAATATCCAAGGACATCGACACAAAACAGGATTTCCGTGATGTCTCACCCCCAGGGTCAGATTTATACATGAAAGGGAAATAGTCGTTCATTACACGCACTTATTCATCAAGTGTTTAACAGTGCATTTCCTCAGACACCAAGCTTCAGGGAAGGTCATTCTACTGCTAGAAGGCCAAAGAGCAGCTCTCCTTTGTTGCTTCAAACTTCTGTTGAAAATAATGTCGCTATCATTTTTCTAAAGAGTCTGCGTTCTCCTACCTCACAGCCTTTGGATAAGTGCTTTTTTGGACCTTTAAATGGTTACTTAAAAATCGAAAACACATCTTGTAACATCACTCGATAGCTTGGAATAAAGTTGTTCCGTGTATATTGGTTCAAGTGCTTAGTTGTCAACGGGTGTGTATCCTTCAAACCGCTACAGAATGCCTGAATATCATTTCTCCATTTCTGATACCAGCGAAACTGTAACGACTATGGGAACAGCATCTCCAAATATGGCTCTGATTTGTACAACCTCTACTGCAGTAATCATCTGGCAAAATGTGCTACCTATCTCAGTAGAACCTGCGTACTCTGCGTACCATTCTTCGTCCAGATTTGGGGACGAGATCGGTCGATAACCGAATATACTGGGAAAATATTCGATTGAAAAAATAGCAACTACTTTATTATTATTATTATTATTATTATTATTGTTGTTGTCATAATTCTTATTAGCTTCCTTCACAGAAGTTAATATTATAGAAGAAAAACAAAAGAAGCAAAGAGGAATTAAAGTAAAAGGGGCAGAGATATCTAAATTATAAATAGCTCTAATGCTTCAGGCCTAGGAGGTCAAAAAATGCAGAAAAAGAAGTCCATAAAAACAAATGGGGATAATCAAGAGACAGATAAAGGTTCTGAAACGAAATGTTGTCAGTGCAAGGAAAACTACTTGCAAACAACTAAGAAAGATGAATCGATTGAATGAATGTACGAGCTACCGAAACTGACTGCGTGAGTTCTCTTCTTCGTACAAAGACAAATGTGTCGACTGCGGTAGGAAGTCACTGCGAGAAAAAAACAGCAAAATGAAGAAGAAAATCTAGAAAATTTCAGTCATTCTAACTTAAATTATTGAGATCTTTTGGTTCAAAAGTTGTGTTCTTTTATGCCTTTTTTCTTCTAATGTTGATATTGCTTCATTACTTTGAATACATTTCAACAGTCTTCATTTATTCAGCGTGTTTCTTGAATTCACAAGATATTCTCAAAGAGCGGCATCTATCTTTGACAAAGAGTGGCGTCTCTACCGGCATGTCCAAGAGAGAAGCTGCAAAGAACAATTCTTTGTTTCACCGAGTAGCTCGGAGACTTTCATTTTTGCAGATATTTTGCACAGTAAAGTAGAAACCATAAATGTGGCATCTCTGAATGTTCAGCTGTTTTAACGATTTTCGTGTTATTTGACAGATAAAATTGCAAAACGTGCGGCGTCTCTCCAGAAATTACCCTATTACGAGGTCGTTTAGGCCATTTTATTGTACAGAAGAGTTTAATAGGCAGAGGAAATATAAATAAAATACATTCTGATAAAATGTGCCCTGATTATATGAATACCATCTTGTGGTTCAGTTTAGAGTGTTTGACTGAAAATGGACCTTCAACTTCCATACATTAAAGAAGAATTCCTTGCGTATTCGTAAGCATACTACAGCTTCTCAAGTCAGACAAGACATATACATACATACATACATACACATACTCGTACATACATACATACATACATACATACACACATACACACACACACATACATACATACATACATACATACATACATACATACACATACTCGTACATACATACATACATACATACACACATACACACACACACATACATACATACATACATACATACATACATACACATACTCGTACATACATACATACATACATACATACACACATACACACACACACACATACATACATACATACATACATACATACATACATACATACATATGAGTGCTCGAATATTTATATGGTCTTGTGTGTCAACGTGACGCAAAATTTAAGATATTTCAATGATACAACCTACACAACTCTACCTACACAGTATTCATCACTGAAATTAGAAGTTAAGTTTGGAGCCTAGAATTATATACTCTGTACAATTGTAAAACATATCATAAGGTATTCACTTATACATGAAGGAATCTTTGGAATTATAACTAAAAAACGGGCTCTTTCCAGTTTTTCTCTCACGTTTATTGTGGGAAAATGTTCGCTATTGGAAACAACATACCGAACATAGTTGTTAACATGCCCCAATTTTATCCGGATATAATAATATTTGTGTCTGCAAAACTCTCATAATTTTTCTGCAAGAGCAGTGAATTTTAATATAGTGTAGTGAAAGTCAGATTAATACTGTGGAAGAAAAGAAGCTTAGATAAAAAAATTATGCTTCCGTTATAGGACTGTCGGTGTAATAAAATTATGCAAACCTCAGACGTAACTCCATCCTTTCTTAGATCACTGAAAAATCAAAATATATAGGTTGTGCACATTCTCTGATTTGTTTATGAGGAACTGTGTATCCCGTTCCTTCCACGCCAGCTTTTATTTAAAGACCGAGCCTAAACCTAGGAATGGCGAACACTTTTACAACTACGGTCTAAAACATAACAGGAAGACTTCCAAATTTTTATCACCAGTCAGTTTCACTATAAGCCACACATAATCACTTAAATTAGCACTTCTTTTGTAACTTAGTTTCTACTTATATTATTTAAAAAATAGCACGTCCTCGAAGCAAAGGTTTGCCCTCCTGGCAAGATTTTCGAAGTTACACTGTGACAAGCTTGCCAGTGATTCGCCGTCGCTAATCTAATTTAACGTCTTACGCTTTGGGTAAAATCTGAGGAAAATTCTTAGAAGCTGAGCTTGAGATTCTTCAAAACGCACGCACACACACGCAAGCACTTACACACAATCACGCAATTACTAGCTCGTATGAACGTGCTGTGCGGCTCCGGTGTGACAAACCACAATTTACGTACTTCAAGAAGAGTATTTTATGGCATTTCCAACATGCATTATACACACAGTTTTGGTGCAGGTTTTTCACAATTATTCTACAGGCCTTTTCAGATAAATGGCTTTGAAGTTTGGCAAGGATATTTATAATTGTCTTCGAAAGGCATATGTTGACTTCTTCAAACCGAAGCGCTTCTCTCCAAACTGTGTGTAAAAGTATCAAGAAATTTATTCTTGATTTCTGTAAGATGTGCTCCATTATTGAAACAGTGGATCAAACTGTGGATTACTTCAGATTTCATGGCCTTACGAAATTTCTAATTGTAATTCCTATTTATTGTCATCTGGTACCCATTTTAAGGCAGAAATGTCATATTTTATAACATCCTTTTGATAAATCTGATTTCTCAGAAGCTGCTTAAATTTAATCTTTCTTTCAATTACACTGCCTTGCATTTATTTCCGCTACGCCGTAATTGCGAATTTTGATTCTCAGCAGGCAAAAAGGTTAACCTGACTGTGTTCGTGTTCCAGTTACCTCAGGTCTGTTCCGAAAGATATTAAGGAAATATTTTTAAAAAAATTACCCACTGCTACTTTTCACTATATCAAACCAGTTAGATTTTAAAGTGAGCATTCACAACAGAAAAAACTTGAATATGTAAACTTTGCTGTTTTTTCGTTACATGCAACCTCTACTTATAAACACTCTAATACTCCTGGTTTTTAAGCAAGACGCTAGTTTTATGTCGTCATTATAGGACATTGTTTCTTAGTGTTATCACAGTTGTGGTGAGGCTGTGATTATGAATGTAAGACATGGATTTGTATTCTCTAATTAAAAAAAGGTATTCCATTCATATCTTTCTCCGACTCTTCTCAGTGTTATTTGAATAAGTACGTTTTACTACAGTACTATATAACGATGACAGAAAGAAACTATTTATCAGATCGATATTGGTGCTTTATATTGATAAAAATGAGTTCCGTTTCATTTTATTCTATATAATCGGATTTTGTTGAATTTAGTTGTTATTAACGAATTTTGTTTTTGTACTCAAAAGATATTACACGTGATCAGACATTGTCTGAATGAACTTCATTATACAAATTAAAATTTCAACAGATTTTATGTCAGTTTCGGTTTCTTAAACGAAATACATACGTCAAGTCGAAGGTTAGGTAAAATTCTCTTATACTATAATTAGACCTTACTTAGAAAACTCAGCATATCTGATTATGGTTTTATGTAAAATTGGATACGTTAAATTTGATGTGCCCGCGATTTTTTCCTGTATAGTTTCACACTAAATTTCCTTTAAATTTGTTCGGTAGTTTCAAACGTGAAGAGGTCAGACAGACAGACAGACAGACATGGTGTCTTCATTGTGCCTTAGTTTAGGCATTTTCTGGAAAGAAAGCAAAAATTGAATGCAATCTGTTCGACGTTCATATTGAATCACGAAAGAATGCAGACAGTTCCTTCCTTTCATAAAATATACCAATCGACATACAGATTTTGCAGGCATTGTTGAAAGTATTTGTTTTAATAAAGCACTAGTGTTAAGTCAGTAAGACACAATTACTGAAAGTTTCTCCGTAAATAAAATAATGACATCAATCGATTCTTATAAGGTTTGGACCGCCTGTAGTCAGCCACCCCGTCAGATATTCTGTCGTCTCTTTTTTATTTTGCTTCATTGAATCTTTAACAACGAAGTCTGCAATTCCACCTAAAAGGCAAAGCCCCACCCTTCGTAATGAACCAAAACGACATAGCCTTTCCCTTCCCTGGATTTCGTAAAGACTAACCCTTACTCCGTCTTTTGCACGACAGTCCAAAGCAAGTGGACTAACGCTCCTGAAAACCCGCCTCTTTTCCCATTTTTCTCAAAGACTTGCGCGCTCCAGTATGTGTGTGTGTGTGTGTGTGCTCGCGCGCATGTCTTCCAGCTAACCTATGCAAGTTACGTGTGAAGTGTGTCGTTGAATTCCTTTTGCCACAACTTTCTTTGTATATTAAGTTTCTCATCGTGACTGTGCTTAGAACTGCTGCTTGATAAAAGATGAAGAGCGAGGAGCATAAATTAACAAAATATAATAAATTGTACTCTGTGTTCATTTCTCGAGAATTTAAACTACTAAGACATTTAGGTTCATGAGAAATATCTTGCTCAAATCTCGAATGATACTGATATGATATATGATATGTGTTATATGATATGATATATGATATTATATGATATGATATATGATTACAATAAGATACGATCCGATGCTTTGCTATGCTATGTTGTGCTATGCTATGCTATGCTATGCCATGCCATGCTATGCCATGCTATGCTACGCTATATTATATTATATTATATTATATCATATTATACACTTTAGCACAGTTATTGCTACATCATTTGTCGCATTAGCCACTGTACGCACAATTGCTGAAGTGAACAGGACTGAAGCTGTCGAGCTATGTACGGCTGTCATCTGAAGAGATAAGTAAATTCACCAAGTCTTCTAAACCTTTTGAGCACGGGTTGAAAATAAATTTAAAAATCAACTTAATTTAAATTCAACAATACAACAAACATGGCAACAAACATTTTGTGCAAAGATGTAAATTATTTCAACATTGCTTATCGACCATTTTCAAGAAAAACGCTTAAACCATAAATCGAGATTCGAAATAATCACTTACCCAGCTAACAATAGAGAAAATAAATGGAGATACTCAGTCTCTAACAGAAATGAGTACCAGGAACATTTCCTGAGGGTAAAGGCGGCCGGTGCGTAAGGTTGACAACCTTACCATCATCGTGTGCCGTTGTCATGAAATCTGGGAAACTTAACTCCCTGGAACCCTCTGGGCCACTCCAGGCCTGCTTTACCTTTTGATAGTTGTCTATAGTAAGTATTGCAGTTGAATGTTTAGCATACCTGCTGCACACTACGACTTCGGACTAAAATTTCACTAACTGTACCGACTGGGGTTTCTGCATTTACTTATTCAATCAAAACAAATAATGGGCTAGTAATTAGACCTCTTGTAACGTAAGATATGGCCCGCTTCCTTTATGTCATTTCTGATTCATACTTTGCAATTCTACTTCTGTCAGTCCCGAACAATGTAAGGTGACTATAAGTTCTGGTCAAGTAATTCTGAATATTTAACAAGAGACACGTTATACGTATTTTTTATTTCGCCATTCCATATCATTTACATGTGCAATATTAAATCTAAATTAACAGTAGTAACATTACAGACAGCAGTCAATTGTAAGATATTTCGCCACTGAGAAGTTTATTTCAGTGGTAGTCACATATAAAAACTTTTTTTTATTAACAAGATTCTTAATAAAACCTACGTTTGGTTGGTTACGTAGTCTTTCCAACGAATATTAAGTGCGCACTGTATGAACTAATACGCTAGTTTGTTTTGAATCCAGATACACGTGACTATTTAAAATGACGACATCAGCTCCATTTTCCTTAGGAAGGATGTTCAGTGCGTAATGTATAGAAAGCATCACGATAAATCAATAGTGACGAAACAGACAGACAGAGAGAGAGGAAGAGAGGGAGAGAGAGAGGAGGGAGAAATATTTAAGATGTCTTTGCCGGCAGTTTGAACTTCAGAACCTGTATAACTTACTATATTATACAAAGTAACTTTTAAATTTTCCAAGTAATCTTAGCCGCTGTCACGGCACACATTTGTGTAAACTGGTCCCGAAAGCACAGTGATGTCCCTACAGTTAGGAAAAAATGAAGTGACATGAGATGCAATTTCGTTGGATGAAATACCCGAGGCCGTGCAGTCTAAGGGCAACTGCTGCGATTCAGTCTAACCTTTGCACGGAAATCTGGTTGATGTAAAAAAGAACACGCAAAGGATTGAGTGTGCACTGCCGAGTCCTGAACAGCAATGTTTCGAAAACATTCTGTGGCACAGGAGAAAATGAAATTTGCAGTTCACATGGACGTGTTTAATAAAAAGAAACCCCCCGAAATAAACGGAAAAAGACGGAGGAGAAAATTTTGTGATATCTGCATAGATGAAATTCAGAAAGACGGATGTAAAATAAAGGAATGTCTCTCACCACCATGTCAGATATTCGCCGAGCGAAGAATCTTCAATTGATGTACAAGACACAGAGACGGAACTGTCGTGGAATCCAAAGATCCAACAAGTAACGTAACGTATGGACTCGACATCTATGGACATATTGAAGGTTTAAGTCTTCTCTGATGTCTGCAGACTTGTATGATGCCTGTTGGGAAAAGTGGATCCTAGATTTAGTCAGAAGTGTGCCGATCTTGAACACAAATCGGACCGCTTCACATTACCTCTAGGTGTCCCAAGTTGTATGATTTTTGGTAATAATAAGAGGTAGATGAAGCGTAAGAATAAAAATAAATGTAATTATAATTATAACACGAACATAAATACTGTTCCTACCGCTATCATTACTACTACTGTCACTGTTACTTCCGCTACTAGAAGTAACAGTACAAATAATAATAATAATAATAATAATAAGAAGAAAAAGACATTCACACTGATAGATGTGACAATACCCGCAGACAGAAATGTTGTGCAAAAGGAAGCGTAAAAGAAGTTAAAATACAAGAGTTTATGTATAGAGATACAGCGAATGTGGAACCTGAAATGTACGATTGTACCAGTAATAATTGGAGCCACTGGAATAGTAACGAGAAGCTTAAGGAAAAATT
>Ga0136643_10017252_pt1 | contig 10863 bp, 5 predicted proteins | sample TergutLab28metaG_FD_96883 | JGI IMG/M metagenome (GOLD analysis project Ga0136643, IMG submission 96883) | Labiotermes labralis P1 segment gut microbial communities from Petit-Saut dam, French Guiana - Lab288 P1 (version 3) (version 3) | ecosystem: Host-associated > Arthropoda: Insects >... | reverse complement strand
TGACAGCTGTTACACACTTACTGATTACCAAATACATATTAAAACTGGCAGGAATATGTGGTTTCTATAATGTTAATATCTGTACTTAACATGTAATTAACGTGTGTGTGACATAAAGCCATTAAATTGAACTACATAAACACTCGCATTAACGCCGTGGTCGTTCTTAGGGCTCCAAGCACTTTACATGGCGCTTCCAACTCCAGTACAAGCAACTAACAGTCACGCAGGCACGATTAACACTGCATTCCATTCTCAAGGTCATCAACGCTGTCGTGCGATGCATCAGCTGTGGAGGTTGCAGTATTTGGAACCGCAAGAAGCCACCACTTTTCTCAGGCCATTATCTCCGTAACCGTTCAACTTTGGATATAGGTGTTTTGAGTTATATCGGTATACTTTAACATAAGGAACACTCTCCCGAAGTCTGGCACATTCCTCCTGGGACACCCTGTATATTGTTTTATATTTTATCATTTTTGAGGCTCCTACTAAAACTTATTCTCATTTCAGACTATGTCCAGCAGAACTGTGATATAACGAAGAATAAGATGGTATAACAAACATTTACAACACAATTCTGTCCTCTTCAATGTAATGCAGTGCAGTTTGGTAGGTACAGTACACTGTTGGTTGCCCCAGTTGTGGTGGTTTAGATCCCCAGATGGTCCAGTCAATTTCAAACCAAAAATAACAAGGTCCTCCACAAGCGATCTGGCCAATGGTCTGTACCACCTGGGTGAAGCCTAAGAGAATCTCTACTATGAGATGTGTGGCTTCGGTGAAGTGAGAAGAAGCAGCAAGTCTTTGTTTTTGTTGTTGTTGTTTTTAGCTCTTATGTACACTATTTATGCTTTACAAAGTTATCCATTAGCTTTGAGGGACAATATGTCGTGTGTTCCCCTCAGTCTTCCAGATTGCCAGCTCATTTGGATGCCCCCCCCCACCCCATTGTCCCGAGGACTGACTGTAGATTCCAACCTCTTGGAGGTACCTGCAGCCATCTTAAAGGTAAAAGAATGAGCAAAGTAGACCTTACACATTACTTCACTCATCCAAAATCTGTGTTGCAATTATTAGCACATAAACCTATTACATTTTGCTCAAGTTCATGTTTACACCCTTTCGGCTGGAAATGACTTGAGGTCTAAATATTTTACTTTAACCACCTGTATGGCCAAGAGCTACCTCACTACTACAGGAACTAATTTATGTCCCTCCTGTTAGAAGCACAAATGAGCACCATTATTAGACACATGTATCACAACTCTCCCAGAAGCTCCTCAACTGAAAATGGTACCTGAATGTTTAAAAATTACTGCTTCATGGCTGTGTGTTAAGTATAAGTTGCTTCTTGGCTGCACTGTTACTTGTCCTGTAGATCACAACTTTTGAAAATTAATGTGATGGTTAACCTCACTGCTGTGTGGACATCAGTTAATGTGTGGTACTGTTTATGTTATGTTGATTTCAGATTCCTCTCCTTGTCGTACACAGAACAACACTACCAGAGTAAAAACCAAACTGATGTCCACTCTATCACACAGTTTCTTTAAAAAGGGGACAGTTAGTATGCAATCTGTTCATAAATCTGTAGCTACATTTTGGAGTTTTGACAATAGAAGAGAAAAACAACAGGTCCTGCATGACAGTAACTGCAGACAGTTAAAATGTCTGATAAATGGAATCAGTATTCTGCACACACTGATGCCTGTGACAACCAAAGCAGATGCACACTACACAAACAGTAGCAGTGTGAACACAGTGCCACATATGTTGAAATTTAGTGTGTTCAGTCAGTCACAATAGCGAGAGTTGTAAACTGGAAAGGGTATGTAGTTAAACACAACTATGTCAATTAAGATGTTTTAATGACTATACTAGACAACTACATGTTTCGGCCCCTACTGGCCATCTTCAGGTTGTCTTCAAGAGAACTTAAGGTCCTACTATATATACTGTGGGCGTACGTGATGTAGAGATCTCTATATCCAGGCTGGAAACACACAAACACCTGCAGTATAAGTAAGTACTAAGCTATCTATGTTTTCCTCCAATATAGCAAAACTTCCAATGCATAGTTAGGCCGGATTAATTCACCACTCCTCTCACACACATCTCTGTCCCTACAAAGGGACTGTACCTCCAAGGTCACTTTCGGGCCTCCCAGCAACATGACCCCAATTAGGAGGAAGGAAGAGGAACACACCTCTTCATAATACCAGCGCACCAAGAAACTTGAAACTTGATACTAGCCACCAGACCCTGTTGTGCCTCTAACCAGAGCATACCACTGCATTTAACATAAAAGTTACTTATTACACAACAAATCCCAGATGTAGAGATCTCTCCAACATGTGCACACACAATACATATAGTAGGACCTTAAGTTCTCTTGAAGACAACCTGAAGATAGCCAGTAGGGGCCGAAACATGTAGTTGTTTAGTATAGTCACTAAAATATCTTAATTGACATAGTTGTGTTTGACTACAAACCCTTTCCAGTTTTCACACACACAACGGGGATGACACACTTCCAAGCATGAGTGGTAATCACATGTATACACAAACAACATTATTTTACTGAAACAGACATGCCAGGCAAAATCTCCAAATCGAGCCTTTTGAAGTGGAACCAGGACACATGGTAAGCTACTTAAGAAGGCAAATTATAAACAGGTCTCAAATCCATTTTCAAATAACACAAACTAAATTCAATATGAAATAAAGGCACACAATATACAAATGCAGGTTATCTTTGAGTCTGAGTTTTAAATTGTTGATGACTCTCAGAGGAAGGGTGACATGATTTTCATTACTAAAACTCCATATGTACATACTTTGTGCCACAGCATCCTTACTTATTCGTTCCCTTCCCTCCTTGTTCTCATCCTTCCATGCTTCATAAGAATATGGAATCAATGCTCCATTGCAATCCAGAAAAGACATTGTCAGTATGCAGCCCTTTAATCGGAATATTGTTCCTGAAATTGACAATAAAAGAAAATTAAAATTACAGGTTTCAGGTGTATTAAGCAATTACACATGGGTATAAAGAAACTATTGTAACAAGATTGCATGTTCTTATAGTATTTCAAAAGGTCCCAAGTGTTTGATTTGCCACAACCCATAAAGAAATGGCGTAATGGCTTGCATGTTATTCTAGGGTTCTATGTATTTTCTTGTATTCATGAATGAATTCAAACACTGGACCTGAAAATATTTAATTGTAGAGAACATCCATGAACTGAGAAATTTATCCATTCTGTAGTCATGTAATGTGTTCAATGATGCCAGTACATGCAGATACTTTATTAAATTGAAAGCATTTGTGATATCCTGTGGCTGGAATGCACATTTTATATGGTTAATGGAGGAATGCTACCCCTAAAACACGTAAGAAATAAATGACCAGTAAATAATACAAATGTATTTCTTTCACTTTGTCATGAACAGAATGCAGAAATTTGATAAGTCATGAAACTAAATTAACTTATAACAACTGGAATGAATCTAGGTTTAAAACAATCAATGCCAGACATACAAATGCCAGTTTAAACCTCCCACTCAAGTGACCATACCTATGCAGACATAACACAGTACTTCTCAGTTTTAAGAACAAACACTTCCATTTAATGTATATCACAAACTGAGATATATTTTAGTTTCTCAAAGCCTGTTTTGATTAATCTGTTTTTATAACTAACTGCCAACCATCTCTGAAGTTTCAAAACTTCTATAGAGAGGTAACTGGGATTGTTGGCAATAAATGCAGACTTCTCTGTCTGCAGTTTCTACTAACACTGTCTGTGTACTAACCGATTGGTGAGACAATCACAGGTTGCGTCAACCGACTCTCTCCCGGTGGAGGAACATTGATCATTATCGTAAGAACAGAACCCAAGCTTGTGCCAACCCACAGCGTAGGAAAAGTTGATGGATCTAGAATTATAAAGTGTAGATGTAAAATAAAGATCAGCTGCACTGACAGACTGAGGAATTGCATCAATAATTTGAAATAATAATATAATTCATGAAAATGAAAAGTACCACCGGAAATAGAAACAAGAAGTGCAACAGTGCCACCATATTATATTCCCAGAGGGCTTATAGAATAAATCACATAGCTGAAAATGCCAGGGAAGGCCTTCAAAGAGAAGAATCAATAGTGTCTTAGATTCAAATAAGGGGAAGTACGTAAATTCTGGAAGGAAGAAGAAAAAAATAATAATTTTGAAGCAGAAACCTGAAATCCTCTCTCTCTAGTACTCTAAAAAAGTTTTCTTCATTTTTTGTACAGCCTAATTCAACATGTATGAACAGTGTTATTATGCAATACCAGTGATGCTTTATACAGTACACAATGGCATTTTATTTGACATGCCTGTGTAGGAATTACATAACTATCATTAATGTCACTAAAATATACTACACATGCATAAATTGCTAGTTACTAAATATCATTAAAATATTTATCTTTCTTACACTTATATGTTTTTTTTAATATTATGCCAACAACAGTTCCTGTAATGTTCATGTTTGTACCGTATATCAATGACGATTAAAACACTTTATTATCCAACAGATGCTTAAATATACAATTTGTAGATACAATTAGAATTACTATAAAATATTTAAAATTGCTCCAACATGTTTTGGATCACAAGGGATCCATCATCAGGGAGCCCTATACAGTGCTTAGCTAAACTTACTGTAATGGCTTTATTGTGTCCGTTGACACGGACATAGTCGGTGTTATGGCAGCATATTTGCCCGTGGTGCGTGTGTGTGTGTACTGCACAGTCTAGAGGGGCACTGCTTGTGTGTGTACTGCACAGTCTAGAAGGGCACTGCTTGTGTGTGTACTGCACAGTCTAGAGAGGCAGTGTGTGTGTACTGCACAGTCTAGAGAGGCACTGTGTGTGTACTGCACAGTCTAGAGAGGCACTGCGTGTGTACTGCACAGTATAGAGAGGCGCTGTGTGTGTACTGCACAGTATAGAGAGGCACTGTGTGTACTGCACAGTCTAGAGAGGCACTATGTGTGCACTGCACTGTCTAGACAGGCACTGTGTGTGTGTACTGTACAGTCTACAGAGGCACTGTGTGTGTACTGCAGAGTCTAGAGAGGTACTGCATGTGTACTGCACAGTCTAGAGAGGCACTGTGTGTGTGTGTACTGCACAGTCTAGAGAGGCACTGCTGGTGTGTACTGCACAGTCTAGAGAGGTACTGCATGTGTACTGCACAGTCTAGAGAGGCACTGCATGTGTACTGCACAGTCTAGAGAGGCACTGCTGGTGTGTACTGCACAGTCTAGAGAGGCACTGCATATGGAATGTGCCTCTCTAGACTGTGCAGTACACACACACACACACCATGGGCAAATATGCTGCCATAACACCGACTACGTCCATATTAACAGACACGATAAAGCCATTATTGTAAATCTGGCCAAGCACTATATAGGGCTCCCTGATGATGGATCCCTTGTGATCCAAAACATGTTGGAGCAATTTTAAATATTTTATAATAATTCTAATTGTATCTACATATTATATATTTGTGAATCTGTTGGATAATAAAGTGTTTTAACAGTTCCTTTACTTCATACAAGTTTTTCTTAAAACAGACTGTATTAAAATACATAAAACTGCTTAAATTATTATAAAATTATGAATTTCCTCATCACACATCATATTACTGTTCTTCCAATAACTTGATGCAATCAGATTCAGATTATCTGCAGTCTACAAAATGACAAGTCATATCTGTATTTCTTGAAACTAATCCCTTAGTAAAGCCCCAACATTCTAAGACAAATGTAATCATAATAAGTTGCTACAAGAATAAGCATATGCCACACACTTCTGCCTATGAAAGTATGTACACAAACGTCAGCACTGGATACAACATAATTGAATATTACAGACAGATGCATATTATGGTGTTAAGATTTGTACATTTGGTTTAGAACAGTCAATGTTTCTAAACAATTTGCTTTATTACTCTAATGCCCATGGGGTACACGATGGTGCAGGTTGTTGAGGCACTGTGCTACAAGCCAGAAGGTCATGGGTTCAATTCCCGATGGTGTCAATGGAATTTTTTATTTACATAATCCTTTTGGCCGTACCATGCCCCTGAGGTTGACTCAGCCTCTAACAGAAATGAGTACCAGGAATATTTCCTGGGGCGAAAAGGTGGCAGGTGTGTAGGGCTGACAACCTTCCCACCTTCATGCACTGACCGTCTTGAAAACTGGGAGCCTCAACCTCCTGGAATACTCAGGGCCTATAATGAGATTGCTTTACCTTTACCTTTACTCTAATGCCCACATCTTTCTTCTCACTGGATATTGGACATTGCTTGCAACTACTTTTGTGAAGATGCAAGTTTTGATACAGGGTGATTCACATAGACTGAAACCCAAATGTTTAGCTATATATCACAAATGGCGGCACTGAATTCCTTCCAACTACTAGTAAATTCCCAGCCATGAGCTAGTTGCTTAGTTCATGCTAGGTGGCAGGTTGCAGCAACCTTAACTTCCTCTGCACCAGTCCCTCTCATACAGCGACTGTATCATGTCGTACACATTGCAGGGGTGGGTATTTCTTACATGAACCTACTGCGTTACTGGTTAACACCATCTGACACAGCCAAAATACATGAAAACTTCGGTGCGCACGATAAAACAGCTAAGTCCATTATACAAAAAAATGGGTTTCTTTCTATTATGAATCACCCTGAATAAAGAAACTTCAGACATCAGCATATTGCTGAATTTCATAGCAGATCTGTATGAAGTCACACCTTAAATAAAGTACATGCATATTAACAAATGTTCCAAGCATGTAGAATTAACTGGAAACACTTAAGAAATTTCCTGTTAACATCTTCATATTTTCCATATATTTAGGTATGTCATGCCACCCACATAATCTTATGAGCCTATATCTTAAGTGCAACGAAACAAAACTTGGACATCAGGTACAAAGGAAGAGACAAGAAATTAATACAAAATTTTGACAGGAAAATATCTTGATAAATATGCATATGAAAGACGGAAGAAAAAAAAATAGATATTGGAGCATAAAATTATGATGGAATTTAGGGAGGAGAGTAAGACTTCAGGGGCGATGCAACTGGCACAGAATAAGGTCCAATAACAGGTTTTGTTGTTGGACATGTTAGTATACATAATATAAAGAACACAGGTGATTAAGGTAACAACAGTGTAAGTATATCTATCTCAGTATTTAACCAACTTGATGCACAAAATTTGTTTCACAATAACCTTCATGCCTCTACATGTTTTGAGCATATGTGCTTGAAACATGTAGAGGTATGAAGTAAAACTTATTGTGAAACAAATTTTGTGCATCAAGTTGGTTAAATACTGAGATAAATATACTGAGATAAATATACTGAGATGCACGGTCAGCAAAACGTCAAAAATGTAAGTATGTTATTATAAAAATAGCGAGTTTGAACTTTACAATGCATTTGCAATTTAAATAAGAACCACTGATAATGGAACCTATTACACATTAATATTCTTCTGCTTTTTGAGACATGCATGCTCAGTATCCACATGCTGTTTTTGCCCCTTTCTCTTCTCTAGGTGAATCATTAATTCATTAAGCTTTACTATGAACTTACCTGATTTTTTAGTATATGAGTCAGCAAACGCCAGGCACTGTATAGCTTCAGTGCTTATGTTTTCTAAACTGGACATGCTTGAACTTCTTGACCTTGAAAATGAACTGTCAAGTTTATCTGATTAAAAAGAAAAGAGAGAAAGACAGGAAAAAAAAATTGTATTAATTATGTGAATTAAAAAATGTACTGAAATATGTAACACCTATAGCTATCATGCATTTTAATAGGACAAAAATTTATGTTACTGTATACTTGTTACATTTTTTAAGGTGTGTACTGTACATGGCAGGAATAATTTCAATGCACACTGCTCTAAACCAAACACAGATATGCCATAAGCTGCAAATCCAAGTATTCCCGTAATGGAGACACTTGTAACAGCAAGGGGGTAAAGAATTCGTTTTATACACATTTACAGTTAACTCAGATCTGAACACATAAGCTTCAGAAATATTTATTCATTACTGAATATCCAAGATATGAAAGATCAGTGTTACATCAATTGTGATGCTCTTTGCAAGAAGAATAACATTTCCAGTTAAATTAGCCTGCTTTTAAGATATATGATGCAGTATTTAGCATTAAGTTGATATCACAATATTAAAATGTACAACAGTAAGACGAAAGCAGATATGATGCAAACAAGCTTAAATTGCACTGACTGATTATCTTTCCTAGACATGGAATGCAAAATATTCAATTTAAAAAGCAGGAAAAATTATATTTTGCCTTTTCTACCTCGTCCTGTGCACATATCATCCAAAGTGCATCACAACATGTACTATTCAAGCAGTCTTGACAAGCATTGCCATAAAATAGCAGGGATAAGCAGTAGCGACCACGGGCAAACAGCAAAACCTCTCGGCGTTTCCGCTGATAAGCTTGCTCAGCAAAAGATACTCTTAAAAGAAAACAAGTGGTGATAAATTTAAATATGTGGCTTAGCATGTACCAATTATCACAGCAGGCAAAAACAGATGTGACCAAAGTGTGGGCAATTGCCCACTAAGATCCTTGGATAACAATTATTTATATAGGTCTGTCACTGGCTGATATGTCATACATGTCCTTTGATTTTAAACTTCTCAAACACAACTTCTCATCAGGTATGGTACTTGTTCTATGCTTATGTTAGAGAAATAGGTAAAATGTCACGGTGCCAGTCAATAAGAACTGAATGACATTTTGCCATTACATAAATGAGCCATACCGTGATAGTCAAGCATTCAATGAAATACTAGTAATTTAAGGCATCATGCATAACATTAACTAAAATCATGGTGCCGAGTCTTTGAGAAGCTGACAGTTATGCAGCTGGTCAAGAAATTCCCTGTATTTAATGGAAACTACAGGTTCATTACTGTGTTTACATGAGCCTGCCAGTGGCATCTAGCCACACTGCAAATAATCCAATTCACAGCATATCTTTTAAGATCCATTTTAATATTATTTCTGCAACCATCATTAGGCATCCTGAATCATCATTTCCTTCAGGCTTTGTGACTAAAATTTTGTCCTCATTTCTCAGTGTTTTCCACTGTATCTAATTTAGACTATGTTTATTATTTATTGACATATCCACTGAAGTTTTCATAACATTCTTCTTAGATTCTCTTAATTATACAAAAGTGTTTCATGGTGATTCACAGTTTCTGACCCTATAAAAATATGAGCACTTATGGTTAATTAATAGAGAAAAATATTATAGAAATGGACATAGAATTGGTGCTACTTTTCATTTCTGACCTAACCTTGCCCCATTAAAGGTACTTTTAAGCCACACAAATGGTGCCCACTGACCCACGGTGTGGCTTGTCATGCTATAGGTAATGTTATTCCCATGTCAGTTGTGTAAGTACAAGTGGTTAAGTAACATTTTGGTCACTCCATAAACGCTGCAAGTGTCACTCTCTGCCATCTGTTCAGGACCTTCTGTTACCATCCCCTTACTTGTGCTGTGCATGGTCACTGCTGGATTCTTATTCCAACTGCCTATGTTCTGTTTTGAGCACTGCTAACCAAGACAGAATTAATAAGAGTGACATTGTTGTTAAGTACTGTTACTGACTGGACACACGCACAGGTAGAAGGCACATCAGTGGGGACCAGCTATGTTCACATCCTGTGTGCAACATTTAACATTATCAAGCTGTCAGATATTCATTGTAGCAGATGGTCAAGTGGTTTCAGGGACACATTCTGCACTTTACCCATACATTGAGCAGTACAAAAATAAGTAATTATTATATTATTACATATAGAATAACAAATTTGGAAGAGCCAGAATAGAGCGGCTGTAAAGGCTGGATGACTGACAAATCATAATTCAATTCCAGTAAGAGGCCAAGAGATTTTTCTCTTCTCCAAAGCATCCACCCAACCTCCCACTTAATGGGTATAAGGAGCACTCCCCCAAGTTAAGGAAGCTGGAAAGTCAAGTCAACCCCTCAGATAAATCTAGTGAAAATATGTGAAGCTATACTTCCACTCTCGCATGTGCCTTCATGGCATTCACAGCAATAACTATAATTATTTGTCAAACTTTGAACAAACAATCCAGGGAGTAATTACAAACTAGCCTATTTTCCCATTCTATAACTCATCAATATGCTTTAGCTGTAAATAAAACTAATGGGTGCCAACCTAAACAAGAAGAACTAATGCCTTTAATGCTTACTGAACAGTCCTTCCAATGATCTAGTCTTCACTGGTACACACTGCACTGTGGTGACAGTTACTCAACTGAATAAGACCTCTCTCTTGCCACAGCAAGAGAGGTTGGGGTGGCTGGGGAATGTAGCATACACAGGGGACCAAGAAATTCATACACTGATAAGGAAACATCATGGGAAGATTCATGGTGCTAATTGTGATGTGTATAAGAGTACAGACCTCTTACACATTACAAAGTTTTAGAGGAACCTGCTGCCTATCTACTATGCTATATGGTGTTGGAAACTAGATGAGTGTGATCTCAATTATAGGACTTACTCCTGTGAGGCAAGTCCTATCCTTGACTGTTCCAATATCCATTGGATTACTCCTGTATATGGATTTCTTGGAAGTACAATAAATCAATCAATCAATCAATCAATCAAAAAGGATAAGACCACATGGTAGATTTAAGTAGAGATGGTAGATATAAAGGTACTATGCTGAGAAGATGTGAAATAAATATGACTGTCACCGGATTTGATA
>Ga0136643_10017250_pt1 | contig 10864 bp, 8 predicted proteins | sample TergutLab28metaG_FD_96883 | JGI IMG/M metagenome (GOLD analysis project Ga0136643, IMG submission 96883) | Labiotermes labralis P1 segment gut microbial communities from Petit-Saut dam, French Guiana - Lab288 P1 (version 3) (version 3) | ecosystem: Host-associated > Arthropoda: Insects >... | reverse complement strand
TGTGTGTGTGTGTGTGTGTGTGTGTGTGTGTGTGTGTGTGTGTGTGTGTGTGTGTGTGTGTGTGTGTGTGTGTTTGTGTGTGTGTGTGTTTGTGTGTGTGTGTGTTTGTGTGTGTGTGTTTGTGTGTGTGTGTTTGTGTGTGTGTGCATAATCGAAACAAGGTCTACATTTCAACGTTGTCTATGAATTGAATCACAATAATTTGCTTTCCTTGGAGTAACGTAAGACCTCTTTATACGGAAAGAGACTCTGCCTGAGACAGGTTTTATTATGAAAATATCAACGTCTACTTCTCATTCAGTAACAATCTTAACAGCATCATTTGTTTTACAAAGAAAGGACTAAAATTATCTTGAATAAAACTCTCATTTCCTTAGTGCACAAAGACAAATTCGAATAAATTGTTTTTAAAATAAACTTCAGTCCTTTCGTAAAGAAAGTACAAAGTGCAGAGTCGTTGAGGATGAGACATATAAATGAAATGCAGTCTTTAGCATAATGTGAAGTTGCTACAAACACGTAATGTAGCTGTTAAAAGAATACGATATACCACCCTCAAAATAAAACACATTGAAATCAATGTGCAACTCACAAACTCTACCCCAGCATAAATATATGTAGTTAAAAATAGCTGTATCGCGGTACGAGAGAAGCAGCGAGGAACTGTGCAGTTTATTTAGACTCTAACATTACCGTGTAATGTACTGCGATTAGAGTATGACGCTGAACACCGTATGGAAATGTGGATGCCAGTAATGTGTAACGGAGATATTTATAGACCATGACAATGAACACAAGTAAAGAGATCGCCCTAATGTCATGTATATGTAACAGTATACAGGGCCTTGTTTTACGCTCAAGTTTCATTCCTGAAATAGTGGGCGTAAATGGAAGAGGTGTGAATTAAAAATAACAATCCGATAAGAAAAAAGACAAATAAATGGAAACAAACCATTCAAGGGGCGTAAAACCGACAGTGATAGGGCGTATATTAGGAAGTGCTGTATGTTAAAGCCGAAAGGCATAAAATAAACGGGCTTAAACTAAGGCTTTGGTTTTAGAAATTAGGAGAGATTCTATGTGAAGTTGAACGTCTCTTATACAAGAGTAGAACATTTCGTCCTTTGCACCTTACGTAACTCCTTATGCAACCCAAACTTCATTATTAAGAAGTAATAATAAACTGACCTTTGATGTGTTGGTCTCAGTTTTCTGCACAATTTGTGTTTTCTGTTATGTCTTATGGGTTCAGGCTCCCAGGAATGATAATGAATATTTCATTAAGAAAGCATGACTTTGATAGGTATAGTCATTAGTATTCTACGTCATGCTATTAAGCATGCATGTTACATCATTAAGCATGCATCTTCCATAATGACGGAACATGCCTGCTCCATAGTAGACTATTTTCAAGCGACATTATATACAGTATCTTGCAAAATTATAATTACTTTCGATTTTGAAAGAATTCCACAAGAGCAATGATAAAATATAAGAAGATGTTATAATGGGTGTGGTTCACTTATTTCAGTTTTCGTCGTAAGGAATTAGACTTATTTTTTCAAAGAAGTAACTGCTAAAGGACGTTAGTCTCAACTGCAAAATCTGGTTAACGCAACACACAAATTACTGAACTGAAAGACGTGCACAATTGAATTTATCGCATAGTTTAGTTTTTATTGATTCAAAAGGTGAAAGTGTATAATTTACAAAAAAATTCTGTTATTTTTCCTTCCGAATGTACAGCGCTGGGAATAATTTACACGAATTTATCAGTAACACTGATAATATAGCACAGTTTTTAAAGGAATTCAGAGAAATTGCGAATGTTGCTCTGCGTAACATAGTGCACACACATCACCAAGGCGTTCTTTATTTTGAAAATGGTGTAGGGTTACACGGTACACGCATAAATGTAATTTCATATTCTCAACCAAAAAAGCGTGGCCAACTCTGCGCCCGTTCCCGAGATCAGAGATTCTCAGAACCATTACATGCGTATTTTTCCTGATTCTACCAAGACTGGTCAATCAGTGCAGACAGAATGGATACAAATGTTTTTATGCTCTTAAGTATAAAACATGACTTTCACACAGCCACTTTCGTTACACTCAAAACAGCTCAGCGAAATGAACTGTAATCTTCTATATCGAATTTTGATGTTTTGCTGACCGTGCATCTCAGTATAATCCTAGTAATTAACCAACGTGATGCAAAAAATCTTGTTTTATAATAAGTTTATTAAACGCCTCTACATGTTTCGAACACTATGTGCTCATCGTCAGGAGGTCAAATTGTATATAAAACATCTGGTATCATCACACCTGTAGGTGGCACGGGACGGTCACCTACAGGTGTGATGATACCAGATGCTGTGTATACAATTTGACTTCCTAATGATGAGCACATAGTGATCGAAACATGTAGAGGCGTTTAATAAAGTTATTATAAAACACGATTTTTTGCATCAAGTTGGTTAATTACTTCTATATCGTATTTTATCGAGGTTGGAACTTTCGTTTGCGCCCTCCAGGAATGTTTCATTTTGTTTGTAGCCCCTCCCACGAAACTCATTAGTGGTCAAAATAGGAATGTACAGACCCACTGTACTGAATTTCAAAAAGTTGTCAAGAAATATGTACATTACAGATAGAAATTTATTAATAATCTCCCCAAAAAAGTGCCTTTCTTATTTTGTAAAGCATGTCTAATATATGCGCTCAGTATTTTAAATTCAGTCAATTATTTTGTGTGTAGACACAAAGATACATAAACCAAACAGTAAGAACGTTTAGACATATAAAATTAATTGGCATTACAATTAAAGACACGTGCAACACCATGTTAGACAAAAAAGTGTCTCATTCAACATCCTTGAGCTATCTTAGTGCTTCTGAAAGAGGAAGGTATGCTACGGAGAGTACAGCACGATGAATTTCTACATATGGGAAAGAAATAGAATCCCGACCGGGAATTGAATGCACAGGCTTACAGTAGTTATATCAGAGCTAAATGACACTTGGGGATCAATTAGTGGGTATGAAACTGTCTATATTGTGCACAGACCATGATAATGTACATGTAATATTTGTTTCAGAGATATCATTGTTGATGCTCAGTTGAATACACTCTCTTTCACATTGTCAGCTGCCTTATGTAGCCACTTATTGTGTTAACAGATTCTCATTTCAGCGCTTCAGATTTTTCGTGTTTTTTTTTAATTGCACTGACATATGTGTAATTTGATTTCATGTACCAGTTGTAAATATCAAAGTAGATAATAAATGTTAAATTTTATTTATTAAGAATGATTATTTAATTTGAACTCACTTCTGGAAAACACAGGCGCAGCTTCCTCCTTTATTGCACCAGTAAATTTATACCAGAAAAAAAACAGTGTTATAACGAAGATTATAACGAGAAAGCGTATGGCTGCAAAGAGGTATAGCTCCACTCTTTCCTAAGCGCGGCAATAGGTAAATGACCAGCTTCACTTCTCCGTCGTTTTACTCATTGCGAAAAAGCCATTAATTCCCTTCCGAAAGCAGGATGGGTGGGGATCAGATGAGCTCTGGACAAGTTAGAGAAAAGACTAAGATATCCCCGCTTTACCATATAACATGACTTATGTTCCCGAAATGACGTCCTTTAATAACCCGAGAAGCGATAAACTATTTCGTTTTCAGAGACACATCACAATTGGTGCAACGATCTCTGCTGTTGGTGAGAATGTGACGTGTGCTTACCCTGAGGAAGAAACCGAACAGGTCAATAATTTATTTACATAATCTTAGACGTTAAATTGTTCTGACAAGTTGTAGGCCTCTTTGAATGAAATATAAGATCACACGACTGGCTATACGACAATACGGCAACACAAAAATATCTTTAGAAAGTAGCTTTGGGTGTGATTTGATCAGACTTTCTTTCTTTAACTTCCTAGGGCTGCCTCTTTACGTCGACAGCTTTCGATATATGGACAACAAAGGGTAATATGGATTAAGTATAATTTATGTGGGATCAGCTGTACATAAGATTTCTAGTTTGAACAGTGACGTCATATGAGCTTCTGTGTAACCCGAAGGTCGATTATTTTGTTCACAAAATCCCACCACTGGAACAAATTAGCATCCGTATTAACCATATTCTCCTCCTATCATTTTGTCCTCGAGAACCTATTTAATATTATTCTCCCTTCTATGCCCGCGTCCCCAAATGACCTCTTCCCTCACATTTTCTAGTTAAAATCTTGTTTTATTTATACTGTGCTCCGCACGTGCTTATTTGCTGAGTATTCAGTGCAAATTTTTGCACAAAAAGCAAGAACAATCAATCCTTGAACGATAAAGCCAACTCGCACGTATAATACAGCACGTATCTGAAACACACAAGACGCATGAAAAGACGTAATTGTGTCTACACATGGCATGAAGCCATACAAGGAGAGCAGAGATGTGACTCCAGTCATTCTTCAACTTGGCACTCTAGGAGGTCAGTCGTTGGTCTCAAAGCATGCCGCCTTTCCCCTCTTCTTCCTCTCCTTGCTACTATTCTCGTTCTTTATGTTGTTTTTTACTTCCATTTATTCTCCTCCACTCTCCATTATTCCTTTTCACCCTCTATTTACAACCCTTCACGTCATTCTTCCTTTTTCCTTTCTTTCTCTCATTTTCTTCTTTTTTGTTTTCCTGAGATCGCATTTTGGTATTTCTTCCTTCTTTCGAGATTTCTAAATTAATGTCTCAATTTCCCCTTTCCTTTCAAACGCACAGTTAGCCTCAGGTTAGAACCGACACGGCAGATTATACGACCTCGTATGAGGTGTTACGATTTTCACGAATAACTCTCACTACCGTATCAGAAGAATGTTCGGAAAATTTCGAAACCGGCATCCCTGCACATGCTGGCTTTCGAGCAGGATGTCTCCCTGCTCCTGAGGCTACATAATGATGCAAGTAGACGGCCCAGCCCACGTGTGCAGATACAGGACGTAACGTAACAAACAGAATTCTAGCCTTTTGTGATGAAAGTTTTCGACAGGATCATTTTTTTATCATTACCTGCGTAGCAAAGATGGTTTTAAGAGTGATAATCAATACACAAGGCTCCACCACGACAACCACCAGCACTAACACCACAAGGCTTCGATGCATCTCAGCAACTATGACAAGGGAAGAAAAATGAAGAATGGATCATAAATCGTAGAAGCAACGAACCTACTTACCGCCACATACGGTATATCGCAGGGATGTCACAAAAGGACACCAATCCATACTTCGCACTTTACAACGAAGATCACAATTTTTCCTCGGAGACCGTTTATTATATTTCTTAGAACTTTTTACGTAAATATTTCATTCGTCTTGTAAACGACGAAGTTCAATGTGAGGGTTAACACGAGGGAGAATTGCAACGAATATAATCCAGGACACACCAAATGTGCTAGTGTAACTCTCTAGACTTGTATCAAGAAATCAGCCATTTATAACCCCGTCCAAAAAGAATGTCGAGCCTGACTAATCCTGTGATTTCTTTGCTTTTAAAACGTAAGAGCGAAATCAGACTGAAAGTTGCGGCAGTGGCTTCTTCCGAAACGTCGATATGTATCTTTCAAGTACGCGGCATTAAATCCGTCCAGACTACACTCTCGTTAATCACAACTGTGAAAATTTTAAATCTATCTTAATTATAAAAATTATAACAAATGGAAGCAATTGCTTGGAAAAGTGAAACAGTGTACAGTCTTAACACGACAGTATAAAGATAAAGATTGGGCACTGGATAGGAAAGTTACTTATTTCGATTCTTAGTCCGCTGTTATGTTTCAGATATTCGTGATTTTTCTTCCAGATCCTTCAAGCGAATGCAGGAATATTAAATTCATTTAGTCCATAAAGGCCTCCTTCTAAACTATTACACTAAACTATCAGACTATTACACTAAACTATTACACTTTCGTTATTCATCAACACCTTCCCATCTCACTCGACGAAAAGCCTATACATGTATTATATGCTCGAAATTTGTAATTAATGAACTTAATATTGGATCAACAAAGTTGTTCACACGTTATAATTTTTGACAACCCTGTTTGTCTGTTATCGAAGCTGGAAAATGATCACAAGTTTCGTTAAACACTTCTAACAGAATTCAATAACAAGAGATTAATAACCAAGCTACAAAGTAGAACGGGAAGGCATTCTATAAAAGAATAGACACTCTCGTATTTTATCAAGAACCAAGACAGTTAGAGCAGTATTGTGCACCATCACTCACACACATTTCGTACAAGACTGTCATTGTCATCTTCTCAAATGATATTACCATTAAAACTCGGAGTGTATTTTATCAAGAACATCTCCAGATCCCTTCTATACCCATCTTTCTCGGGCAGTTGAACACAGCTCAGAGATATAACTTCCTAAGGATCCGTCCCCCTGCGTTACGTGGTATTTGGTTCCCGACGTTTCGAAACAGTTTCGGGCCCATACGTTGTCTCCCAGCGTCGGAAATCAAGTACCCACTAACGAAGTGTCCTATCCTAAAAGAAACAACACCTCAGTTACACTGCTGAGAAAAAACATAAAATCACTTAAGAATTTCTTAATTAAAAGCGCCAACGGTTTAAGTCCTGAAGAGCATTCTTTGTTTCCAGTGACGTGGTGAAGCCAGGCCGACTAGCTAAATGTAACAGAAAGCAAAACTGCAAGGTGCAAACTTTCGTATCTGCACAGATTGCACACGCTTTCTTTGCATTGTCGCACTAGTAATGCTTCTAACTCTTGAAACAGCTCTGATGAACCTCTTAGGAATATTAATTGAAAATGTTAATAAAAATCCAACCAGATGGACCACGTTGGAAGGAAGTAGCTGTTCCAGTATTATGACCTGTACTGGAGGTTGCGGTTACAGTTTTTAGTACTCCTGATGATAGGTGCTGTGACATCCGAAACATGTAGAGTGACTTTGCAGTAAATAAATATCTGCATACTGTTGCATCTGGTTGGATTTTTATTAACATTGAATTAAGATGCACGGATCCATGAGCTTAAAAAAATTAATTGAAAACTTTACTTTAATCTTGATATATAATCAGACGTTGTGATGCTATCGGTGTATATTTATACTATTCAAAACTTTGTTCATCAAGTTATTTTAGACACTCTAAGTCACACATTAAGTACATTAACATTTCAAGATGCCCTCTCTGCTGTTGGACGAACAGAACATTACACCTACCAAAATCTTCACATTAAAATTCTGGCATAATTCTCAAACTGCGAATACTGTTTGCTGCAATTAAGGAGGTGATAAGAAAATAAGTCTACAATGCTTGCACATAGGTGAATCACGTGAGAACATCAAGATGTTTACAAGATATTTAATTACACCCTACCCGAAGGTCTCTGACTTTTCGAGTGTTATTTGGGAAAGTAAAATACTGAGAAAAATAGAAGGGCCCGCATAAGAAAATGGTCGTTTCAGAATAAAAATGAATCAATTAAATTATAACAGATTTAAATCTCCAGACATTTTAACCGTGACTAAAGTAAGCAGATTGGAATGATTGGGCATATTGTAAGATGTGAAGAAGGTTTTGGTTAGTGAGCTGTCACTAACCAATAACGCATATTGCGGGCGTACTTATGTTTTTTTTTTTTAATTTGTGTAGATTAATGCCGGAAGACGTTTCGTTGAACCGAAAAATGTAACATTGAACGACAAATGTTGAAGTATTTTGTTTGACCATAATACTTCATTTAAATTCAGAGTAGCAGAACACAACGGGTTGAATCACAATAAAAAAACAATGCTGATGAAATTATGTGCCAACAGCAGGGTCCCGATCCTTTGAACTTTTAAGGTTTCCATTTACCTCACCCTTCTGTTTTGGTTTCTTCATCGTCGGATCTAATAAGCACACTTCGCACACAACTGCCATTCAGTCTGTCACTAATCTCTCCACACAGTGCCCGTCACAATTGCGGCATTTACCCCATTGTGCGGCAGTCTTCTCTGTTGTTAAAAGCCCCAGCCTTGGGTTGTCAGCCAAGTGTCACGGCTTCTCCCTATTCACTATCTTCCTTAACTTCGTGGCAACTAATATTTTGCTATATCGCTGGCAACAGATGATAATGGCTGGGTGAAGAATTCCCCTGACATAATTAAATCTGTGTAGGTTCCTTCGGTGCAAAACAGTATTCAATGTACAATCAGTTTCTGACCAAAAATTATTCCTTTGTTTAAATATACTTACCATGGTTACTATGGTGTGATGTCCGTCCGACTGTCGCTCGAAAATTTAGTATTTCCGACATGTTGTTATTTCAGACTGTTAGAAATTAAAAGTTCTTAGACTGTGATGGCCTCCCGTGACATCATTTTAATATCAAATTTCATCCAAACCCGTCCTTCTGCAACAGGCTTAAAACAAGTGGATGGAAAGAGGAAAAACAGATGTCTTTTCCTGTACATTTTACAGATTGAGGTAATTAAGTAAGCAAAAGTTTGAATTTTTCTAATGACTTATATGATTATCGACAAAAATTTTAGGATTTCCACGGTTGGACAAATAGATATTAAAACAAATTCGCTGTTGTTTTCAAAGTTTAATGCAAGTTACTATAAATATACTTCACTTCACTGTCTTAGGCTTCAGTCCACTCGAAATCAGACTCTAGGAACAATCTTCAGGGTAAATATTTTATTTCAATAATTTGTTTTCAATTTTCCGAGTGACTAATTACTAATGCTTATTCTATTTGTGGATTGCTTTTCCAAAGTTTAATAAGTTGTTTCTTTCTTCGGTGGGCTTGGAACCTGTACATGAAGAAATCTGTTTTGTCGAAACTTCAGCAACGTTGGTAACCTCAGGGGGCCACAAAACCCAAGAGGTCCAACATTTTAATTTCAGTTTTGATATGATATGATATGATATGATATGATATGATATGATATGATATGATATGATATTGTATGATATGATACGATACGATATGATATGATATGATATGATATGATATGATATGATATGATATGATATGATATGATATGATATGATATGATATGATATGATATGATATGTTTGTTAACTGCAATTGGGTTGACACCCCGTGGCAGTAGCACAGTATACATTTACACAAAACAATACATAAAACAAGACAATGAAACAGAATACACAGAACATAACATACATAATAATAAGAATACATAAACATAAAAACAAAAATACACAATTTACAATATTAAACAGAAACATAAAAAAATACAACCTTATATACAATGATACTTTAAAGTTTTAATTGACTTTCTATGTGAATTCTCCCGATCGACAAATTGTGTGCACATACACAAGACAGAATGAAAGATACAATTTATAAATGGCTGACAGATGACGCGGTGGACATTATTTTTGGCTCCAGTTGCGCCGGTTCACATTTTGAACTGGAAATCCCTTTCAGTGTCTGCTTTCTCGTATATATCTTCCGAGGTATAATTTCCTTTTTCCACTTTTCGTGGAAACATCTGCACTTGAAGCACTAAAACCCCAAAAGAATAAAAAGTTCTCTTTGTAATTTATTTGTGTCTGTGTTCCTTTCCATCCAAGTACTCTGCAATACATCCTGAAATCTGTAATCCATTGAAAGTGTTTTCACGCCATGTCAGTTCAAACAAACGGAACACGACATTCCACAAATGCATTCCAATTGAATTATATATATTTTCCAAACATATTCTTTGATAATATACCCATTTTTCTCTTTAGTTCGTCGACTGGAAACAAAAGTGTACCGTTCCGCAACTAATCGCCTTACATCAATTACGCTGCAAAGAACAATTTTACGTACTTTCATTTCGTTAATTACACGATTCACAAAATAACATTTGAAACTAACGTTGTACATGCTGACGTATGATTTTAGGCTGACTTTTTTTTCCAGTGGCCATCAAAAACAATATTTGTTTATTATCGATTATTGACTACTTCTTCTATCGGCTTCAGCTGAGTTCCCTTCAAACGATCATTCTGCGTATACAAATTACAAAATAAGTGCAAAACCTAACGCTTCTTAGGCTAGGGTTTACCATACTTAAAGCCAGAGTTGACAATAAACATTCAGAAATTTGCGTAAGTGCTATACTAACACAGTTCGTATGATACACAGAATAAACAGCGACTGCTTCCTTACACATTATTCATCGAATTATCATTCCAGTGGATGAAACTGATTTCCCTATGGGGTGACAATTACGTAATGAAGAGTCGCTTCAGTCCTCAGAGAGTTACAATTTGTTTATTCCTGCACAGCCATGTTTATTTACGTGCTACACTCTTGAACACAGACTACACGAATGTCTTACGCGAACAAGAAGCCTGTTTCAGCAGTAGCACTCCAGACTTACGTTCCAAAACTATTGTTTCGAAGCTATAAGAAGTTTCTTTCTCTCCTGAGTGAGGAAGATGTTCACCATTTTTATATGCCCAAAGTTTGCCACTGTACAAATATTAATTTAACAGCGTTAGTTTCTTTCAGTGTATATATATTTATGTACAGTACATATATATATATATAATTATACATATATATACACACACACACACGTGGGCCGGGTAGCTCAGTTGGTATAGTGACTGACTACGGGCTGGACGGTCCAGGATAGAATCCCGGTGGAGACGAGATTTTCCGCCCGTCCAGACTGGCCCTGGGGCCCACCCAGCCTCGTGTAAAATGGGTACCGGGTCTTTACCACGGGTGAAGTGGGGCCGGGACGTGCTACTGACCACTCACCACCTTCTAGTGCCGCGGTCATAGAAGAGTAGAGCTATACCTCTACCCAACCTCTGGGCCACACCGGAACTGTA
>Ga0136643_10017243_pt1 | contig 10866 bp, 6 predicted proteins | sample TergutLab28metaG_FD_96883 | JGI IMG/M metagenome (GOLD analysis project Ga0136643, IMG submission 96883) | Labiotermes labralis P1 segment gut microbial communities from Petit-Saut dam, French Guiana - Lab288 P1 (version 3) (version 3) | ecosystem: Host-associated > Arthropoda: Insects >... | reverse complement strand
TATTATACTGCATCTGGTATCATCACACCTGTAGCTGGCCGTCCGGTGCACAGGTTGAGAGAGGACTGTCATATACAGACTGCGACTAGCCAAATGATCTTAGTAATTAACCAACTTAATGCACAAATTCTTGTTTTATAATAAGTTCATTAAACGTCTCTACATGTTTCGAGCACTATGTGCTCATCACAAGGAAGTCAAAATTGTATTGTACAGCATCTGGTATCGTCACACCTGTAGGTGGCCGTCCGGTGCACAGGTTGAGAGAGGACTGTCATGTACAGACTGCGACTAGCCAAATAATCTTAGTAATTAACCAACTTAATGCACAAATTCTTGTTTTATAATAAGTTCATTAAACGTCTCTACATGTTTCGAACACTATGTGCTCATCATCAGGAGGTCAAAATTGTATTATACAGCATCTGGTATCGTCACACTCTGTAGGTGGCCGTCCGGTGCGCGGGTTAACCTGCGCACCGGACGGCCACCTACACAGTGTGACGATACCAGATGCTGTACAATACAATTTTGACCTCCAGATGATGAGCACATAGCGCTCGAAACATGTAGAGGCGTTTAATAAACCTATTATAAAACAAGAATTTGTGCATTAAGTTGGTTAATTACTAGGTTACTACAGAGATGCACGGCCAGCAAAACGTAAAAAAATAATTGTATGTTACAATTTATTATTTATGTTATTATTTTAACTAATTCTTGTAATATGAGATCTCATAAATTGAAAGAATTATCAATTTTACACTCCTCGTGTTCAAAGATCATTCTGAAGATAGCCCTACAATTGGGCCGAAACATGTACCTGGAATGATATATCGAATATATTCTAATAAAATAAAGTTTTGTATGACTGTATTATATATATCTTAAATTACATTTAGCTTATATTCATCATAACGGGGATGTCTCACTTGAAAAAAAAAAGTGTCCAGATATCTCACAGACTGATGTCCCGAATACTTCAGTTTTAATAAAATACACATACATGTGTGTGTGTGTGTGTGTGTGTGTGTGTGTGTGTAGGTTTAAAATCGCCTCGCCAAAACTGAAATAAATTTACTCACTTCTGTGGAGCAGCAGTTTCCACTTTGTATTCTGTGAACAAAAAGGACACTCACTTTTGAAGAGGCCATACTGTTCATTCTTGGTATATTTCTTCTGAGTGTAAAGAATGAAGCACCAGGAACACACGATCACTCTCTAAAACTGCCACAGATACATCAAATTCTTCTTTCTGTGCTCCGTGTTGACACATTAATTCACAGAAACAAACAAGATGTGTCTGAAGGACATACACTGTAATGACACACTGGTCATAACCAGCACTCTCTGAAAGTGAACACACCGCAAATATATAACACGGCCTGCCTGATATCTTTAATTACAGACACTCCCGACATTCACAATATCCATCAGAGTTCAAATTTGGCTGAATATTTCGCTTTTAAAATTACACATAAACACATACAACATATTTTACAATACAAATTGTTCATATCCTACCACACTTCGAAGCAATCCACACCAACATATCACATGATATCACGTCATCTATATCACTTCCTGCATGTTTTGGGGCATATGAACATATTCTCGTGAATTCAAGAATATTCCCGATTAAATAGAAATATCAGGGAGAGATGTATCGTTCATTATTAATAACTTTCAAAACCCTCAACTCCTATTATCTCAATACACTTCACAAATATCAATTAATAACAATTAGAAAGTAATGTTTATGGGTTAATTATGGTGCGCTGATCGGCTGCCAGAAAATCCTACCAACCTTCCAGAAGGATCGGAATCCATGATTCAAAATTGAAAGAGAATCGTAAATCACAATTTGGCCTAATTTACGACAGGCGAAGATTTAATAATGTGCAAAAGAATGAGTGCAGACATCGACATAACTGTGAATCCCGTAACACACTTCTTACACTTTTCTACATTGCTGTTACTGTATCGTGAATTAATTCAGCGCAGTGAAACACTAACAGAGCGGATTAAATCCCATTAGAATGCCTTCAATAATAGCCCCTACCACACGCGTACAACAACAACATCGTGCACTGAAACAAAAGCACGCTTCTATGGCGTACCAAGAGACTTGTCCTGTAGCGCGCAAGCCGAGCACAACCGCCTTCACTCGTTCTCCTACTGTAGGCTGGGGCGGAGGGGAAACCAAGTTTTCCAAAACGAAGCCCTACCACGACAAGTTTAACTCGAAGGCTTTGCTCGTGGCCAAGTTCCGATGTCTGCCAGACCCTTGATGTTTTCTTGCCTCGCCAAAATGAACCATTCTTGTTCCCGTCCTTGTCACGCTCTTCTTCTATAACTTAGTTTCTCTTTTCCTCACTTCGATTCTGTCTCCAAGTTTATTGCGCTGTGCTTCCCTTTTTTCTATCACATGTTCTATTCCCTCTTGACTGCTGGCCCCGTGTTAGATTAAGAATAGGAACCATACAGTCGGTGGAACACAATTCAAGTATTTGTTCTTGTATAAAAAAAAACCTGAAAGTTCTGCACGATATTTCTGTCTACCAAACTACTGAGCATTATGTCAAAACGAAACAGCGAATTCCACTTGACGAGGAGAAGACCTAAATATTGGACGTTGAAAGAATGACAGCACAGATTTTCCTTTAGATAAACATATATAAATAACAACCTCCTCGCGGTTCTTTCTCGAGGGCAAACAGCTGGGGCGCCAAGTTAAACACTCATCTCCATTCAGTGTCGAGCTTAACAATGAGTGGAAAAATAACTTGCCTCCCCCTATATGCGTTCACGCCACTGACTGGGAATAACTTACCTCTTGAATAACAACTTCCACAGGGTACGTCTCACAAACTAAGTCATTCATCTGTTCAAGAAATTCCCAGCCTTTCTTTTTTATGTTCAAATAATTCACTGTTAATATCTACGATTATGCAGATTTATTTTGATAGATAAATATAAAGTACAGAGCAGTGGTGAAATTATAATGAACGGGAAAACGGAAGTACGTAGAAAAGAACCAAGTACGTATCCCACATGGATTGGCGTGCATTCTAGAGCGGGCTTCGCGGTGAGAAACCAGAAAATAGCCCTCTCATTTACGACACGGCCTCTTCGGATTTTTAGGGAATGAGAAGCTTTATTATTGTCTTCAGATATTCAGTACTTGTACTGTAGTCGAGACACTTAAGTACATCTACACCGTCAAATACTACTTCCCTAACGTCAATTTTCTTATAATTCTTCCAACAATGTTTCGGTATTCCAAGCGGTCTCTTCCCTTAAGAATTTAGGTCTAAATATATAATTAGTAAATAGGTATTTTTATGAGGCGTGTCGCACAGTGTTCGACAATGAAAAGTGGTTTTGCTGAAGAATTAGGTATGAGGAATTACAGACTTCACTGGGCTTGAGACTCTACAGAATATTCATTCAGCCAGGTAAATGACGCATGGAGTATCAGAATCCTTGGAGTGCTGAAATGCAAAATGATACGTACATACATCAGTATCAGCATACACTCGTATTCTCTGCTACCGTTCTCAACACGAATCACAGATGTAGATATTCTCGAACACAAGTATAAAGTCACTGGTGATATTTCTTCCTGACGTTGCGTAAGTACAGTGTCAGATGCAGAGTGTCGTGTCCTAACTGGACGGAGGAGCGGATATTCCAGTACTGCACGATGTTACTGTAGGGATCATGCAGTCAGCACTACGTCGTTACGTCAATTACGTCTGTCACACCTACACATGGTCAGCACCAGTCATGTGTTAAAACGAAGTACTGCACCCACCACTTTGAATTTAATTTGTTTGTTGGACTGTCCGAATCAATCCGACAATCAAGCAAACGCGATATTCCTAGCGTCGGACCTATTATTAGAGGTAAAGTAAAGGTTTCCCTCTCCATGTCATGAAAGCAATTAGTGGAAGAAGAGGCATAAATCAATTCAATCTTAACCTCTGCACTGGTTGGAGATGATTGGTTAGCTTCACGACCCGGTCGACTTACACCCTAGAGAGAACTATTCTGTCCACTGAACAGAAGGCTGGGTGGACCCGAGGCCGGTTTGGAAGTTTCAGAGACAAATTTTATATTCCTGTGAAAATTCGAAACACTGGACCTTCCAGTCCGTGACCCAGTGGCTATACCGATTACGCTATCCCGGCTCGTCCATTATTAGAGTAGGTCATCAACGATCTGCGTCAGAACGGCAGTCATTCCTTTTTATCTAACATGCGATCATTATCATCATCATTATCAGGCAAGAAAGATAGTGCAGTGAAGCGCAACGTCCTCTAACAAGGAAACGGTCCAGTTAATAGTTAAGATGCACACAGCAGGCTTGTTTCTTAGCATAGACAGCACTCAAAGTTACGCAAAGTCACGTTCTGAAGGGACGATTGGCATGCAAAGCCTACGTTCGTTCATCCATAATTTCGATAATGGAGCCCGGATGTCTATTAGAGTGAGTGAGCCCGTCAACCTCTGGTGTTCTGGGAGTCTGACTGTGCCTCTATGATTGTGTTATCTGTGGCCGTCATTAAATTCAAGGACAAACAAGTTGTTCGCGTGGACACAAGGCGAAAATATGGCCTCATGAACTGGAATGACACAAATGGGGTTTCTTGCACACGTAGGCCATTGTTTAACAAGAAGACTGTACTAAATATTCATTTCCCGATTTCATTTCAAATATACATCAATAGCAGAAGCTGGACCTCAGACAAAGAAACCTCAGCATCTGGCGTGTTTGTAACATATTAATCTCGTACGAACTAAAAGCTTGGTTTCCTCCAATGTTCGTAAATTAGACAAGAGCGTAAAAACAGATTGCCCATCTTGCTTTCTCTCTTGTTTCTGTTGCGTGATCCAGGTAAGAGGCACACAAATTATTAAGTGTATTTAGTTCGATTTTAATAAACAGTAATATAATTCACAGACAATGAAAGAAGTTAATATTCAAAATAGGAGCCATACGTATCTGAATTCTTGTAAAGAAACCATAGATGCAGTGCTTAAAGTATGATGTTACTGAAGCAATAATACCAAAAGAATTAATTTATAACCTAACAGAGGACATAAAATGCCGGATAAGTAACAGACGTAATAAGAAATGTAAGAAAAATAACATGGTGAACAAAGTCGGATATAAGCATAAATAAAAAAAAGAGTGGGAGAAATTAATTTTTCTCGGTTATAATACTCGGCGTGAGAGAACTACACGGTCAAATGAACAGCACTTCCGCTACGTATTTTGGAGGTCTGGGGTTCAATTACAGACCCCGAATCCGTCTGTCCACAATGAGGGAGTTCGGGGTTTTGTCAGTTCTTTCAACGCTATATCGCGATAACATCTCAGATTCGGGCACGATGGTTTTCCTCCCCATCTTTTCGAATTCACTGTTGATTATTCAAACACCAGATGCTGCTGAAGACCTATCGCCAGATATACTGTCGGAGTCGTTACATGCATCAGTAGTAAGTGAAATGTGTGAATGCGGAATCCACTGACTCCTTTTACAGGAATGAAAAGAAATTCATAGGCATGCAGAATGATGATACAGAATGAGCAAGATCAATTACTTTAAAAGCATTAGGATGACATTTGCTTGAAGAATGTAGAGAAATCTACGAAAGATTTGTCTTGTTTGCTGACTTCCAGCATAGGTTCGACACGAAACTTACGGAGCGGAAATATGAATGGAACTTATAAATGCAACTTCTGGTTTGAAAGGAGGGGCGATGGAAGGAAAAAAAGCAGAACAAATACAGAACGAATAAAACAACGAAAGAAGATGATGCAGTTAAGTGAAAAGGTAAAGCAGTCCCGTTACAGCCCCGGAGTGGCCCAGAGGATTCCAGGAAGTTAAGGTTCCCAGATTTCATGACAACGGCACAGGATGGTGGTAAGGTTGTCAGCCTTACGCACCGGCCGCCTTTACCCCCAGGAAATGCTCCTGCTACTCATTTCTGTTAGAGGCTTAGTCGACCCCAGGGCCATAGTGCAATCGGAAGGATTATGTCAATAAAAAATTCCAATGACACCATCTGGAATCGAACCAGCGATCTTCCGATTTGTAGCACAGCACCTTAACCACTGTGCCACCGCGGTCCCCGATTCAGTAAGTAACGAATGGAAAAAAAGAAAGGAAAGGGGGGGGAAGGAAGAGAAGTAGAAATTCACCAGGAACTGGAGACCAGGGCTACTACGCCAACTTTCGAATGACAAAAGTAAAAGTAATTGCCTGAAATTAGTTAGAATTTCAGTGATAGGTGTCACAATCAGAAGTGTAACGGGTCGAGGTAAGTACCAGAGTGAAATATGGAAATCCATTTTGTAAGCTTTTTTTGCCCATTAAATTATATTCTTGAATATTTTTCTCAGCCTGTAGACTTTACAAATATACGTTGGAATTTTAAATTCCCATATGTGGGTCTGAATTAAATGAGCCGAGAAGCAAAACCAGAAATTGCATAACAACAAAAAGAAATTTAAATTTATCCATTTTTTATGCACTAATATTCCACAGTCTAGTCGCATGTACTAGACGTATGCATCATTAAGTTGCTGCCAAAATAATAAAAATTATTCAAGAAGAGAGAATATTACGTGACCAACATGACCTTTACTTCGTAACCTTAATTAAACTTATCCTCCACAGTATTTTAAATTCTTTAATCTTTCAATCTTTTTTTTTTTCACTTCACGTCATTTTGTTGCTGCTCTAGCAGCCGCAGGTTAATATTGTATTCTGAACAGAAGAATTTACTAAAATCCTTTATTTATGTAAAAAAATCTGCTCCTCAATTATTCTCTGTTTAGTGATACGCTGTCTGTACATTTTCCCGAACAAATACTCTAACCAAGGTCGGTATACCCAGTATAACCTCAAATTTAGCACCATAAAAACTTTTATATATATAACCGTAAAACAGTTTTTTCATTCGAGTTCATAGCTGTGCTTACTGCCTGCTTACATACCGAAGTCCACATGTTTAGCCATCGTGGCTCTTTAGTTGTTCCTGTCAAATATAAAAACGATACTAATCAAAGTCAGTAAAAATGACGTGTTCCTGTGTTCTTTCCTTGGGCGATGACATCGTGACGTCACTTGCTTGTCCACTGCAGTTTCCATGACATGTTACTTTCCTTCAACAAGTTAAAAACGTTTAGCAACAAATTACGTAAAAGCTTGAAGGCTTTCTCATTACTCCACATAGCCGTATTAATCACAATTCATTTTGAAGTCCAAGGTACGGATTGTTAGCGATGACACGTTTTGAAGTCTGTTGTTGAACCGCTGACCATCAGCAGCCCTACAAATCTCTTGGTGTGAGATGTCGAGTGTTGGGGTAAATACCAACACGAGCACACTAGAAATGGGAGGTAATCACTGGTCGTAATGATAGTGTTAATTAGTCTGTATTGCAGCACTTTAATTTAAACATTTCTACGCTTTTCACAGAGAGTGGTAATTGACTGGCAACCTATTTAGCCCACGTGAATCATCAGAGTAGCCTGTGTTGTTATTTGTCGCTATATCCGTTATTTCTGCCATTAAAGTAACCGACTCCAAGGAATAGAGCCCTTCTTCAGACAGGGAGAGTCTTTCCGTTAGTCAAGAATTATCACGCCTTTTATTAGTCACGCTAATAAAAGCCCACAACTGAACATAGCCTCAGCCAGCTGTATCCAGTCCACAGCCCCACAATCTACGTCGTCCCAATCCATTTCAGTATTAACTTCCAATGCACTCCTTGGTCTACACTGCGAGCTCCTTCCTTTAAGTATTACACCCAAAATTCTGTACATATTTATTATCACCACCTTGAGTACTACATGTGCAGCTAATCTCACACTTCTCAAGTCCATTACCATGGTAGTCTCTGGTGAATACAAATTATACGCTTCCCCATAATGTAATTTCCTCCATTGTGCTCTCTGCTGTCACTCATTTTCCAATATTCTCCTCAACTCCCCACACTCGAGACTCTCAATTTGTGTTCTCCACTTCGGACTAGACCCAAATTTCATCACACCCATGTAAGAAAATTACATATTTAAAAGGAACAAGAAGTATATATAATAACATGAACACAGCCTACGGCCGTACAAGAGTGCGTAATCTGATATTCCGTGCATTATTGAAAATGTGCTCCCCTTAGTTTCCTGTCCCGCGTGACATTATGAGAAACAGTCGACTAGATTGTAAATATGACAGAAATGTGAAAACCGTGGAAATGAGGCTCTGTATCATCTCTCCCAGAACACATTTTAAAGGGCTTTACGAAATTTTCTGTCGACGATGTGTGACTGGTGGGATTTGGATTGCCACGTGAGAAATGGAAGGAAATATCCCTTAGACCTCCGAGGACAATTGAGATGTTGTGGTATAAAAGCCGAACAAAGTGTGACTTGGTTTCTGCCACTCCTATAACACCTACAGAATCATGTAACTTTCTCACAGAATCTCTCCTCTTATCTCTTCTTGCCGTGGATCTATATTGTTTCTATCCTTTTTTATTCGTTATGGTCCACCAATTTATCCTTGTCTACTCTGCGCATAGCCCTAAGGAACTCGTTCAGAAGTCTCTCGTGACGTCATGCTCTCCCAAAGAGCAATACCTTCTTCTATTTTAGAGCTTAGCTTCGAAATTCAGTGCGAAGATGTGACAATTCTTTTTTGCAAAACATAATGAAATATCTTAGTAAATGACCAACTTAATGCACAAATTCTTGTTTTATAATAAGTTTATTATATGCATCTACATGTTTCGAGCACTATATGATCATTATCAGGAGGTCAAAATTGTATTATACAGTATCTGGTACCAGATACTGTATAATACAATTTTGACCTCCTGATGATGATCATATAGTGCTCGAAACATGTAGATGCATATAATAAACTTATTATAAAACAAGAATTTGTGCATTAAGTTGGTCAGTTACTGAGATTATACTGAGATGCACGGTCAGCAAAACATAAAAAAATATTGAAACATGAGAACGTATAGCGGTTAATATGAGTGACAGAATTCTTACGGCCGGTCACAAGGGTAAATCCCGCAGCATTATCACTAGTTCCGTTACTGAACACCGTCGAAGAATTGTGGTTCGTCTCCCTGTATGAGTAATTTGCTCTTCTCAGAAGCATTCAAACAGGCTCTGGGACCCATCCAGCCTCCTATCGAAAGGGTACCTTGGGCTCTTAACCGGTCCTAAGGCGTGAGGCGCGCCACTCTGACCACTCATGACAAAAGCTATGCCTCCACTCTCCCATTCGTCCTTACGGCCGCGCTATTTACATTTTTTTCAATTAAATGACAAAATTTATCACTCATTTCGAAGTAACAACCTGAAAACGGAAGCAGAAGATTCTGCCGAAATATCAGCAGTTACTGCGTTTCACACTTTACTGTATTATGGTGCCCACATGTTATCAATGACTTCACACTCCCCGCTCTATCTTTCTTAAGTTTGTGTGTGTATGTATGTATGTGTGTGTGTGTGTGTGTGTGTGTGTGCATGGAACACCTTCATTGTTTTTTTTAAATGTATTTTAGTTTTTATAAAATAACAGCATATTTCGAGACACTGTAAATACTACAATAATTAACTTGTGCGATTAATCTGATTGTCATTTGCAGTGATTTAAAAGTTTTTTGAATCCAGTCATAAGCCTTTTACAGACGTCAGAGCCACGTTCAATTTTACTCAGTTTCTTGAATTAACTTCACAACACCAGCCCACTAACTACTACGGATGTTATCTGAGTGTGCCACTTTCTATTTCTGTCCAACTTCGCCGTTAGGTGCATTTTCAAATATGTTTCCGAGGCTCATAATTGTTTTCTTTGCCTCGTTTTGACCAACACCATGCGATAAATCGCAAAAACAATTAATCTCCTTTGTTTCCCAGAACAACACTGCTTCTGTTGCAGGTGGGCCGCTGTATTTGCAATTACGTATAACGTTGTCCTGTATACTTATGATCAAATTAGTTAGGAGGGACGTCAATATTCAACCATTTGATCTCTACCCGCGTAGAACCAGCGGCAGCATCCACAGAACGAAGCCAGCGAAAGCCAATGTAATAACTTTTACTTAAATAACATTATTTAAAAATTTAAGATGGCGAAAATAACAAATTTAGAAGCTTGTACTCTTCACTACTTACTATTGGCGATGCCAAAAAGATAAAACAAAGTGGAAATGTAGCACTCGTAGGAAATATTGCAAATGAAAGCGGAGTTTTATTGAGAAAAACTGAGGGGAAGAAAGCAGTGAGGAATGGCCGCGTTAACATCGGACACTATGCAGTCTCAGTTACTGAAACGGTTGTTAAAATTAAACTCGTACAAACAAATGAGACAAACCGACATATCCTGAGGAAAATAAAAAATTAATAAGCTTATGAATTTGTGGGGAACAACACTACAGAATCTTATGTTTATTGGACCATTTATCATCTTGATTGTTGAATAAAGAGAGACCAACTTGATGTCACTTGCTTTTTTATTTCATTATTTAATGTTCAACATGTTTCGGATGTTAATATATCCATCCTCAGGAGCTTGCGACTTATTTGTTGAGTTATTTCATGGGTTGTATTGCTCTGGTTCGATGCGTGCTTCAGCCTGCACCCAGATACCACACCACCCCAACCAAACCTCAACTTAACTCCAACACGCATCGAACCAGAGCAATACAACGTATGAAATAACTCAACAAATAAGTCGCAAGCTCCTGAGGATGGATGTATTAACATCCGAAACATGTTGAGCATTAAATAATGAAATAAAAAAGCAAGTGACATCAAGTTGGTCTCTCTTTATT
>Ga0136643_10017242_pt1 | contig 10867 bp, 6 predicted proteins | sample TergutLab28metaG_FD_96883 | JGI IMG/M metagenome (GOLD analysis project Ga0136643, IMG submission 96883) | Labiotermes labralis P1 segment gut microbial communities from Petit-Saut dam, French Guiana - Lab288 P1 (version 3) (version 3) | ecosystem: Host-associated > Arthropoda: Insects >... | reverse complement strand
GTTGTGCTGACCACGTGACACCCCTCTATCCGCAAAAGTTGGCACTAACTTCGCCGACCGGCGGCGGCCGCTCTGTCGGTATAGTTCGCGTGCGGACTAAGGCCACGGAGTTTAGTTTAGTTAGAGTAAGAAAAGTGAAGTGGACAACACCGCTCCTTGTGAAGAACCAACTATTAGAATCTACGTAAGGCCAAATAAAGTAGCCAATGCTATTTGAATGTGCGTAGTCTTAACAGCAGAAAGACGCAACGCATTCCGACCTGCTTACGTCATATCCCACACTGTCGACGTTACGCACCGGTGTGCTTTAGCTAGGGAACTATTTTACTTCTAGGATAGGCGGCAGCGAATTACATAGAACCTCGAACCAGGGTCACGCAGCCAAAATAAAGTAGGACTAGCCAATTAGCCACTAAAAAAGAAAGAAAGTTTAATATGTGTAGGCTACTGCGAACTTCACCAAACATCACCGTTTTGATTTGCACGTGTGTATATTTCACGGGATGCGAAATCCTAGTAGGACATTGCATGATCGTGATGACACTGGTCAGGAAATTATTATTTCATTCTGTCACACGAACAGCGCCGTTACAGAATGACAAGTCCTACACTGTAAACAATAGGTGTGCAGCTCAAGCTTGAGCTGCACACCCCAGGATAGCGCACATCACATTAAAAATAGCATATAACAAACATCACTGATGCTGAGATCTCACCATCGTGACATACCCATACCAATCCTGTAAAGCACTACCACCATACATTCGGATGAAAACCTGATGATGGCCACGATCAGGCCGAAACATGTAGTTTATGTCATCCTTTATTAAACATCTTTTTTTAGATATTGTTGTGTTATTGACTGATCCCACACCTAGTGTTTATACACACACAACGGGGATGGCTCATTTTAGAATCCTACACCGTACAGCTCAACGTGTTCTGCAGAACGACATTCAGACACGCAATGTCAGCACTCAGAATGCACAAGATACCTCTTAGAGATAACAAAGATTCTTCTGGCTGGGATTTTTTTGCTGTTATAAAAATCAGTGAAATACATCTCCTGCCAACCCTTGCTGCTTAGAACCAATTATCAAGTGATCTTCAGAAATTCAATTTGCAGTATAGGCTATCACAAATGGAGTTTACGAAACTCGATGAAAATCTTGTCGGTAGTGATACTCCATTTTTATTTGTGTTAAATCAACAGGTTTAATAAAATCTATATATTATACTGCTTTATGCACTTAACATGGAAGTGTAACATTTACTTTACCTGTGGATGCTGAAAGGTGTTCGCGGTGTGACGTCACTGAATATGCAGTACAATAGGGCAAATATGTGCAGATCATAAAAAGGAAACAAAATTAGGATAAGGCAAGCGTCACAAATATTTTGTAAAATATTATTTTAATTGTGATATTTAATGTTGCTGGCAATTGATGAGATTATATGGCGTCGGTCATTGATGAAGCAATAAGCATGCAGCGCCGGTGAAATGAAGATACCTAAGGACAGAACAGAATTATTCGCAGAAATATTTTTCTCAGAGCCACATATCCACCAGATATCCCACACGCAACGTTGCTATTTGAAAACAAGGCATCTGTGATGCCAGGGCGGCGATTAACTGCCTTTTGCACGGCACGACCACGTAATGTTATTCCTGTGATTTATTATTATTATTATTATTATCGTCTCTTGTCGCAGGTTTTTTCTTCCTGATACTTCTCTTGAACCAGCGGTGATCCGCAACTGAAGATCTTTTAAAATTTGGATCTTAATGTCATATCAGTTCATGAACATAGTCACATTCGCTAATTTGCCACATAGCGACGATTTAGAGCAGAAACCGATTAAAATTTCCGAAGTTTACAAAACAATGAAATATTAAGTCATAAACCCACAATTCTCAAAGAACTAAAAAGAATTTATTTTCGAAAAGAGAGCGCTGAACGTAATGCAGCCAATCAACTCTTACAAAATAATTTCCTATGATTGCAACTCGTCGCGTGCAGCTAACAACTCACATGAAGGGCATAAAACAATCCTGTGGCAACTGTCATACTACTGAAAACAGCAGAAAGGCGTGCCTCTGTGTTTCTACTGTTTCCACGTGCTAACTGCTAACGATTTTCACTCGTAAATTACAAGAGTAATAAAGCCGAAATATTGACGACTGCAGGACGAAGTAGAATGTCTAGAGAGATGTTAAGCAAGGTGACTATCATCTCCGTAAACTGAGCTAACATGATACGCACACAGACCAAAAGCAAGTTGTGGCAACGGTCTCAACTGCTCATTATCAGTAGGTGCTGATATAGTGTCAGTTACCCTCTGGTAAGCATTAAGCCTTTTGTAAGTTCTACAAGGTACCGTGCGCCAGGAAATTAAAAGACGAATATGTTTACTGAAGAATTAACAAATAAAACCTATGTATTGCTGTCATAAATTTATTCAACGAAAAAAGCTCTGTAGCCCCACATCGCCCTGCACTTTCCATAAGGCGGCGTATAGAGTGAACAACAGCAAGAATATGGAGTAACAAACTGGAAAAATGTGAAAGCGGCCGTTCTTTAAGGTACAACAATTTGTCTACAGGACACGAAAAATGTCACGAACTATTTAAGAAAATATTACCCGTGACCGGACCCAATTGTGAACACGGTGCCTCTCTGATAGAAATCAGCAGCCATACCAACCTGCCTACAATGTTCAGTGACAACAGCATAAGAACGTATTAGTGCAAAGTTTAGGTTGCTGTACGTATTGTGATATTTACCTCTCCTAATTCGTAGGTGTCTGTCTATATTTCACGAGTCGTGAGAACTAAATAGAGCAATGCATACATATGACGACGTTAGCAAGGAAATTAATATTTACTTCAGTTCACACAAACAGCTTGATTAGAGCGCAACATTTACCAAACGTCACATTTCACCGTACATTACCGAACGTCATTCACAGGGGCAGTGAGTGTTAACCTCCGAACGAACAGCATACCTGTTTCTGTAACACTGATTCGTCTAATCGATATTTATTTGCTGTTAGATAGAAATCAATTCAATAATTAAACTGCCAATATTTAATGCTTATAACGTTCATAATCAAAACTTGAGCAATTCACACTACTCTATAGGCTACCGGAACGTAGACTGTGACACTCAGTCATAATATTTTCATTTAGGATGAATCATTTATCTCGATGCTAAATCACCTGTTTTAATAAAATTCGTTTTAAGATATGCTTTATGGAATTCAGATGAAAGTGTAACAATTATCATAGCCGTGGACACTGGAGGGTGCTTTCCCCTCTTAGTGTTACTGGATATGCAGTACAACAGGGCAATACATACCAATAATATAGAAGAAAACAAAATGAAGATACGGCAGCCACCACAAATGGATAACAAAACATTATTTTTGGTTGGTCAGGAAATTATTAATTCATTCAGTCACGTGGACAGTGCCGTTACAGAATGACACGCCCTACACTGTACAGCTAACCGTGTTCTGCAGAACGGCACTCAGACACGCAATGTCAACACTTTGAATGCACAGAAACACTGATTGTACTGGACGGGATTTATTTGCTGTTATAAAACGTCAGTGAAATACATCTACTGTTATATACTGTAAGTTATAGAAGTTCTATAAAAGGAACATAAAATATTAGATTCCCATTACATTTCACCATACAGACATGCAGGTCAATACAGTTCTAAAACTGACATACTAAAAATTATAGAAGACATAATAAGCTTATCCTCAATACTCATCCGGTGTATAGAAGCCAAAACATTCTTCACTTGAGTAGAGGTGTTTATCATGTAGAATTATTTTTATATTTTAAAAAAATACACAATTTAGTCATTACTTGGTTTGCAATGGGCATTGGTAGTTCATTAAATATCCTTATATTTGCAAAGTACACACCTCTTCGGTAGGATACAAAGTTAGCTATTGGTTTATGTAGTTGTAGTTTTTACTTGTATTTATTTCATTGATTGATGATTTAAAGGTTGTTGTTATTTACTGCGATCATCATTAGAGAAAATATGTATTGATAAGTTATAGATAAGATTTCAAATTTTCGAAATAAAGACTGACATGATGCTGTATATGCTGAGCCTCTCATAATTCGTATAATTGTCTTTTGGATCTAAAGAACCTTCTTACTGAACGGTGAGCTGCCGCAGAAGAGTTTACTGTGTTAGTGAATGAAAGTGTCCATAATAGCCTATATTGTTTTAAAAGAATATAAATCATTTAGAAAGTACACAGATCTGATTACATAAAGAGATCTACTAAGTTTGGTTATCATTTATTCTATATGTATCTTCCAATTCATTTGATCATCGGAAACCAATCCAAGGAATTCTTATGTCTAGAAATTCACTTATGTTTCCAGATTTGGCTCTATTTATACATACAAGTATTATATTTGTTGACTTCAATTTAATCTTTACTGAACAAATCTCTAATGCTTTATCCCTAAAAATTTGCTTTAGGTCTATTATTTGGTAACATATCTTTCTTTGCAAAAATACAGACTCCTTCTTTCATGTATTTGTTTCGGCAGTCGGTAACTGCTAATTTATATCGCTACAAAATAAAGTTGTTTATTTCGTGTTCTTTGTAACTATTGCCAATGACATTTACAGTACATCCCATTTCGCTGACCTTATCTTCCAGCCTGGTTTGCTCTTTCTTTTCAACTAAATTAATTCTGTTACATATTGTTTTGTACAGATCAATCTGTCTAAACCGCCACAGCGACACGGTCGATATTTCAGAGCCTACCTCTCAGTGGTAATTTGTTGTGTGTGTGTGTGTGTGTGTGTGTGTGTGTGTGTGTGTACAATTGTTGTGTATAATTTAGATAGTTCGGGGCGGTTTCGATGAATCACGTTAAGGGTATTACCCTCTCTTAATGGGAACTGGTATTGTCGGTATTTATGTCTGTGTGTCTTTATGAGAAAATAGAGACAGCCCGGCTTGCTGAAATATGAAAATGTGTTTCACAAATTAAAGCTTTCATTTGATTTACAATGAAATGTCCTAATAAGATAGCAGACACTAAATACGGCCTATATGAAAGAGGTAATTAATGATAAAAATATTAATATGACGTTCGTGACAAAGTCACTCAATGTAGCAACTGGAGCCTTTCAACCTTGATTAATTTCAAGAACTCCGACTAACCACATGTTTTTATATGACGCCTATTTTGTGTAGTTCCTGCCGGTCGCTCGGTCTGTGAACATTTCAGGCATATTCAGGTAAGCCCTACATATAAGCGACAAACAATACAATTTTCACACATATCTGTACTTACCCATTTACGGATTTTTTGGTGTTTTATTTATCAACGCTGTTAATTCCTCATTTATACACGGTTGGAGGTGGGAGAACTTCATACAAGTATGAAGAATTCTTTGAGAGAAAGTGATATGTAAAGGCCGTGGACAATAAGAAAGAAGTATCACAGTGCCACCGTGTACAACAAAAACTAAATAAATTTCAGTCTTTTCTATCCAAGACCTCAACGCAAACAGGCCGGCGACTACCCTCCTTAGCCTTTCCAGTGCCATACATAGGGACTCAAACAAAGACAATTTCAATTGCTCAGATTTTTTCGTCTACAGAAAGATAGAAATACTAAAGACACATGAACTGAAAAACTATGCTGGGCAAGGAATCTGGCCTGATAAAAAGCAGGATGCTAAAAGTGAGTGACAGACTCAAAAACTATAAAAGTCGTTAAAAAGACGCAGAATAACAAAGGTAATTTATACTCTGAACCACGGAATACAATAAAGAATTTATTAAACACATGCCCGAGAAAGTCAGTGGTTTGGTATTTATAAGATCGATTAATCACTATCACAATTCGAGTGACACAGAGCCATGACAAGCTGTAGCCAGGACAGCACAGTTATCCTCAGACACCAACAATAGCAACACATCTTACTCAAAACAAATTATACATGGTGGACGAAACCCGCTGCAAAATTCAAAACACGGCCAAACCAACAACAAAAAGAAAACTGTCAAACTGAGGAGAAAAACAGTACTATTAATATTTCTCCTGGCTAGAGTAATCGTAATTAACAAATCCTGCATTAAACGCATCAGAAAATGTTAAAAGAATAGAAAAATACAAATCTCTGATTTGAAAAAACTTCAAAACAGTTTATTATATATGCGACACATTTTGCTGTTCTAAACGCCGAGTACTGAGAAAAATTCAAGGTAGTCTTACATGTCCTTACGTGATGTGTCCACATTTTTTAAAAAATATAGGAGCAAGTTCAAAACTCTATGCGTCAGAAGGATGGATCGAAACAACAGTCACTCCGAAGACCCTTAAGTATTAGGCGATATCATTACAAATTAAGATCCCCAACCACTTGGTGCTTGGGTTTATGTGCAGCCCATACACACATCTGCTGAAACCATACCCTAAAACACGAGGTCAGATATCACTACAGTAATAAGACAAGGATGATATACACAAAGAAATTCACTCTTACTGTAAATGTAATTCGAATACCAAACGCATGATACTGAAAATCCAAACTACAATAAACATCGCTATAAAATTTTCTACATACTTCATGAATTCGAGTTTCAAATTTAATAACCTGCAAACAAGCAATATTAAGACTACACAACTGTAAAGCTGTAAACTTTCAAGCGAGACAGACGTCAATTGCTTTCATCTCACAAATAACCTCCCTCCTTCATTAATATGCAATTTACATCTCATGTTTATTGATGGCGGCGTTACAAAATACCCTCAAGATGCAGTGCACATTCCTTATCTTAACAGCGATTGCGATATCTACTGCGACTACAGACAGCAAAAACTTCATTCCTAACAGACAGCATCAACAAATAGCGCTGTGTGTACAGACAATTGTACACCAGTATTTCACAAAAGGACGTACTATTCTTGTTTCTATGCCCAGTGATGAACAGCATACTGGAAGATCTCTTTCTCCCCCACCCTACGATAATAATCGTGCACTGGTAAGTTTCACGTCAACAAAGTTACATGAAAATGTAAGGTGGCCACTTCGTTTGTTTTTTCCAAAAATACCAATGGATGAAGCGGGACAAAGCGGAGACGCTGAAAGAGGCTGAGAGTGCGTTTTGGAATTCGCGAGGGAAGTTCCTCGACGTTGTAGCTGACAGTGACGGTGTTTCTCCAAAGGAACTGGGCCTGCAGATATATGCAGAATTGTGGAAGGCACACTTTATTATTGATAACACAATACTGATCGCTACTCGAGATAATTATATGAAGGTAAATGGTAATAATGACACTGACGAATTGAGAAAGACATTTTGAACCTGTAGACAGGATTCCTATACGAACGTGGAAGATGTGGAAACGTTACAGACGTCACTCTACTGGATCAATGGCGTCTGCGTAATGGAACGTTTATCCGCAACGCCAAAATATTCCCCCTGAAAACTAGAGACAACTTTCACGGCTGCCCAATTAGAGTTGCTAGTTATGGAATACCACCGTACATCATTTTAAAGGGAAACAATACAGACAGCGATGGTAATGTCGTGTACAAATTAGGTGGCTTAACTGTACAGAATCTGCTTCTCGGTGTCGACAAAATGAATGTCACAGTCGTGTTTCTTAAGCCAATTCTGGGGTTTCAAGTGGAAAACGGTTCACGTGAAGTTGCAAAATTAGCGGGCGGGATGTTTGATATTTTGATTGGTTCCTGCCACTAGTAGCAGTAACTGTATCATCATCGTTTCAAGCAACAATTCCATATGAGATTCATGCCGCTAAATGGTTCGTTCCTTGTCCGCAACCTGTCGAAAGAATGGAAAAGGCCATGCACACATACCAACTACCCATATGGTTAACAATGGCCACTGTCTTCCTTCTGACAACAATATTATGGTGGAGTTTAGCTAACTGGAGGCACAGTTCGTTGAAGGATTCACGGGTATTCCAAACCCTGTCTCACTGTTTATACAATGCCTGGGCTGTTGCTATGGGCGTCTCTGCTACGAATACACCAAATATCTGGAAGTTCAGGTTTCTTTTCCTTTTTTACGTATGGTATTTTTTCGCTATGAGCACTGTGTTCCAGGCATTCTTCACTTCTTATCTCGTTGAACCGGGATATGGAAAGAAATTTGAGACTTTTTATGAAGTGTTAAATTCCAGCGTAGCTTGTATATAATGATGCTGCCGAAATGGCTCTGGCAAGCACGTCCTACAAGGAACAGGAGAGATTTCCTGACTCGAGGCGTCAGGACTGCAATGTTATGACGGAATGCATAAAACGGATTGCGAATCACTCTCAATTGTGTAGTCTAAGTGCAGAACTGTTTAGTCAGTACCTCGCTAGTGAAATGGGTATTCGAGACAGCAGAAAGTATCTCCGTAGCCTAGACGAGAATATGATGACAGCTGGTCTCACTTCGTTGTTAAACAACAGAAGTCATTTCTTGAACAGGCTCAATACACTGACAAGGCGCTCTCTGGAAGGACTTATGGATCGATATTGGGCACAACTCTTATGGATAAAGAATTTACAAAGCAAAGTTAGATTTCTCAACGATGAAAATGATTTGTATTTTGTATTTTCATTATCGCACTTAAGTCCTGCTTTCACTGTTTTTGCATTTGGCTGGCTGTTAAGTGCAGTCGTGTTTCTTACAGAAGTATCTGTCGATTAGATTCCGAATCTACGCAATATTTGTTTGGTCTGAGGAACCACAGCGACGTTACTGTGGATGGAAAATGGTGTTGTTTTTATCTAAGTGTTCAGAAACACACATTTCCACGTGTAAGTGTAAAGTTTAAAGGCAGAGGTATTGTTACGTGTTGTGTTATGGAAAATCTTACTTACGTACATCTTAAGTTTGACGCTCTTTTCCATGTTTGATTATTTTCCACATCCCTAAGTTAAACTCCTCCGTGTTATCTGCCATTACCTTAGTAATCACTCCGGGTGAAACGTTTGATATCATAGTTTGTTCCTTATTATATATCGAACTTGTAATTGTAAATTATTTTGCACCGCAATTCTTGAAGTTATTGTGCGGTGTTTGGCTCGATCTGTAATTCTGTAATTCTGTCTTTTGGGTTTAGAGTTACCAGCAACATCATATAACTGTCCAAATCTGTGATTGCAAGATATTTTATGTCAAAATGGAAATTTTTATCCTTATTTTCTTGTAGTTGGTGTGTTTCGACAAATAAACTGCCAATATTTAGCCCTTAGATATAATTTACAATAAATTTGCTATGTATTATTCACTTAATGTTTGTTTCTCACATCACATTACTATCCCACCAGTGCTTCCACACGTTCCTTGATTATGGTGTGAGAGTTTTGAATCGCAAATTGCATATCGTTAATACACAGTAACAGGGATGGTGTACCAATAATGGTGTTCCAGCGTGAGAATTATCACTGAACTGAACGCTATCGAGGAACTGAAAATGAATTAGATACGTAAGAGATATTTTGCTTTCGTGAAACAAAATTAAAGATGATGCTGTATTTCAATATCTCAATCAGTCACTTCGGTGTGTCTGTTTAGGATCTATTACCATAAACATGGAAACTGCATACCCGTCCGAAAGTAAGTTACTGTATTCCGACAGGTAACACAGCTAATCCCAGTACACGCTTGAACCTAGAGTTCAGCAGATTAGTCAATGCTAAACGTAAAAGTTAATTACATATAACAAATGCTACTAAACTGCGCCGATACGTAAAATTTGAACAGCCAGTCGGATTATTCAGATGTGTACAAATTTCAGTGGAAATCTTTCCGTGGAATCTGAAGGACATTCTCCACCAGCTCCAGTGAAAAAGAAGGGTTAAAATTTGCTCCGCAACTTGCATCAATTAAAGTTCTAAATATTTATATACTTACGTGACAATATTAATAAACAGCTGTTCATAAATTGTGTTTCTGCGCTACTCAATTATTACAGCAACTACTGCACATATATAAAATTTACACATTAAAACATTAAAAAAGCTCCTACATGTTTCGGTCCTAAGACCATCATCAGGGAGCTATCTATATATTCCTAGCTAAAGTCACATTAGAAATAGTCACAGATTAATTTCGTTGTACCAGTTGGGTGTTGTGGCAGCATGCCGTGTTGTGTAATGTTATGTTGCTTTATTAACTTTAGCTTGGTGTTTTTATAGTTGTTGTTGATACTTGCTTGTTGGGCATTGCCTATTTTTAATGTTTTAATGTGTACATTTTATAAATTTTATATATGTGCAGTAGTTGGTGTAATAATTGAGTAACTCGACAATATGCACGGCGTAACAATGAAAATATGTTTTTGCGCATTTAAATAAAATTATTATAAAGTCAAACGAATCAAACGAAAGAGTGAATGAATGTGAAGTACAGTACTTGTGGAATGATACCAACAGAGGAAGACAGAAGCACGCCGAGAAGAACATGCCTGATAATATTTGGTCCAAAAGGAAATCCGGATTTTCCGCCCGGTTTTGAAACCAGGACGCCGTGATTACAAACGGACGACTAAAACTGCCTAAGCCATGACAAGGTCCAAGCATGGCGTTGGGGTCGACTTCACTGGCATAAATTTATTAACTTGTACAACAGTTGAAAGACAAGAACAAGCACGCGGCATTCGGTTTTAGTTGTGTCTGTACACAGCAAGCAACGTGTCTCATACCACACGCAACAGGGAAGGTTACTGTGTTTTAGGTTTCCATTAAGGGCAAGAAAGAATGCCGTTTCATCACCGTCTTCATGGCGAAGTGGTAAAGTATTTGAACTGAGGGACAGCTTCACATTAATGTTGCTATTTACAGCAGTACAG
>Ga0136643_10017237_pt1 | contig 10867 bp, 7 predicted proteins | sample TergutLab28metaG_FD_96883 | JGI IMG/M metagenome (GOLD analysis project Ga0136643, IMG submission 96883) | Labiotermes labralis P1 segment gut microbial communities from Petit-Saut dam, French Guiana - Lab288 P1 (version 3) (version 3) | ecosystem: Host-associated > Arthropoda: Insects >... | reverse complement strand
TAGAACTGTTAGCACAACGTTTAACCTTTTGGCGCCGGAATTATTTTTTTAATTTTAGCACACCCTGTATATAAAATGTGAATAATACAGGAACCAAACACATTAGAATTATGAAACAAACTGCATTTTGAAGAGAAAAAACGGAGAGTATATACCACATTTAAAATATTCAGTACCTATATTTGTTGAATAAATATATAAAATGCAACTTTAGAGGTTAGCGGTGCGGTACGACCACTATAGTTGACATTAGGCGTCAAAAGGTTAAAGACTGATGATCAATCCGAAGGGGGCACACTCCAGTTATTCGATACACATGCATTCGTCCTGTCGAATTCTAAAGACGTGGGACCTTTCTACCTTCCGATTACGTCAAATGCCGAAAGTGAAAGCACATACTTTTAAGAAAGCTCCAAGCTTTCACCCTCCATCAGGGTGTGTCAGGCACCGTTAGAATACAGACAATTGGCTCCACCTTGGCCGGCAAATCGGCACATTGCCCGCAACAGGAGCGCCTTTGCAGTAGGCAACTTCTCCAGCATAACCGAAAGACGGTAGTCTAATCACACTGTCGCAGGCGCTTGGTTCGTGTTGTGATCTCCACACTGACAATATGTAATGCGGTAGGGACGTAACGACGTTGCAGAGAGACATACTGACTGCACCTTCTACTGTTACGATGACAAAGCTATCTTCACGGATACGAACACACAAAATTTTAGATAAACATGAAAAGGGGTGCACAAGTTTTCCAAAATCAACGCGCTATCTCAAAAATCTAGCTGCCAGACGGGTGACAAAACGTGCCATACTGAGAACTCACAAATATTAGATGTCGCTGCACAAAATTTGGTGGCCAAGGCGACCTGACACGTGGAATTTGTGCACCCCTGGCACAATAAGACCTCCACGGAGCAGAATCCTGCAGCAGCTGATGGTGTCTCACTACTCCAGAGATATCCTGCTGTTTATGCAGCACAAAATGTGTCTCAATTCCAATACATACGATAAAGCAATCCCTGTGCAGGCCGGACAGGCCCCTAGCGCTCCAGGAGATCGAGGCTCCCAGAATTTCTGGACAGAAGGCACATGAACTTGGTGAGGTTGTCAGCCCTAGGCACCGGCCACCTTTACCCCCAGGAGATAAGCAGGGTGATAATTTCTGCTAGAAGCGGAGTCGACCCCAGGCCCATAGTGCAACCGGAAGTATTAGGTCAATGAAAAATAACATTGACCCCATCAGGAATCGAACCCGCTAACATCCCGCTGGTAGTTCAGTGCCTCAACCAACTGCGCCAACGCTTGTCACAGCTTTAGTGCACTGCTGCTTGTATTTTGAAGGAACAGCCAAAGGTATCAAATTGCGCAACATACCATATATCGTTCCGTACCGTATCGTATCGTATCGTATCGTATCATATCGAAGCTGTAATGGTTTATGAGAAGGCAGCTGGTATGTCTTATAACAGCGTTCTTCCGAATTTTGCCGGCGGTGCTAAGAAAAGAGTGCCAGTTTAACGGCAGCTACCCTCTGCATCTGGAGGGCATGCCATGCCGTGGTAATGACACCCCCCCCCCCCAATTCCACGACCTCCCGCCCAACCGTCCTGGCACAAGCACTAGACACACTTGTGTTTTCTTGCAGTACTGGCTCAGGAGAACTTCAAGTGCCCTGATGACTATGGATTCTACCCCCACAGTCATTCGTGCGACAAGTACTGGAAATGCGACGGCGGAGTCGCGGAACTCAAGACCTGTGGCAACGGACTGGCCTTCGACGCCACCGACTCCAAGTTCCTGACAGAGAACTGCGATTACCTGCACAACGTCGACTGCGGCGACAGGACAGGACTTGGTGAGCGTCCTTACATTTGCAATAGGACAGGACTTGGTGAGCGTCCTTACATTTGGTGGCCAGTCACTGGCACATGAATGCGGGATCGTTATCTGACAAGCACCATCTGTCACATCCTGTCGGCTAGCTCACCAAATTAACGCAGCCCTCAGAGCAGTGAGAATTGACAAGCCTTTCTTGTCTGATAAAATTGGAACTGCATGCGGCTTTAAGAAGCCCATGGCTAAATGATTATCGCATTTGTTTCCTTTTGTTTTGTTTCACAGTATATTTTATAACACAATTTCATATTTCCCACTGAAATATTTTTTTTACCTTAACCAATAGCCTTTGCAATCTTCTTTTCAGCGAACTTTGCCAGCCGATATGCTTCCTAGACAATTTGCACAAAAATTGCAGAGTCCTGGTGACAGCAATTTCCTAGTCAACTTGTCCAGTGGCCTTATCAAACTTTACAACACACTTCGTTGTATTGTAACGACAACAGAAGACTGAAAACCGGTGTTCAATGGAGCACTGCGAAATCGGAGATTTGGTTTATCAGCTAGCAGCAGACAGTAAATAAATGGGATCGGGTTCACGCAGTTGCTAGGGGAGGTACAACGTAACGATGGGATTAGCCAAATCTGTGATCTTTCAAATGAGGCAAGCTTGTGTCAAGACATGTACAAACGAAGTATTGTAACTGAAGACGAGGGGCATACTAGGTTTTGGTGGGGAGACATGAGGGAAAGAGACCACTTCGGAAACCTAGGCACAGATGGTAAAATGATAATAAAATGGATCTTCAGGAAGTGTGAATGGGGCGGCACGGACTGAATTGATCTGGCTCAGGATAAGAACAGGTCTTCTGGGTGCGGTAATTAACCTTGAGATTCCATAAAATGCGGGGAATTTCTTCACTAGATGAGGGCCTGTTGGTTTCTCAGGAAGTATTCATCTTGATGAAGTTGGTTATTTGGTTGGTTGGTCAATTAATTAGTTAGTTAGTTAGTTATACTAACTGAAAACGGGCTGCAGCTACTGGCATTCAAAAATATTCTTTCTAGATTATAATTAATTGGTTTTAATACTGCGATGACTGAAACCGTCATGTTATGCAGAAGGTTTCATCTCGTTTACCGCCTATATGACCCTCAGATGCTATTCGTAATGACCAAAAAATATGTCAATCATTAGCTAAAGTTCTTAAAGTGTGGGACCCGCGCTTTTACCACTGGCTCGTGCACGCACGCGGCACCACCTTCTGTCCGGCGCTGCGTTCTCTCACACTACCTGCCTGGCTTGACTGTTACCAGTCTGATCATGTCGCCTGCTGTTTTTCCAGAGCCTGCCATCACCGCCCCCCACTGTCCCCGCCTGTACGGTATCTTCGCTGACGAAGCAAAGTGCGATGTGTTCTGGAACTGCTGGAACGGCGAAGCCAGTCGCTATCAGTGCTCCCCTGGACTGGCGTATGACCGCGAGGCGCGCGTCTGCATGTGGGCAGACCAGGTGCCAGAATGCAAGGTTGAAGGTGGGTATAGCGACGAGAAAATGCCACCGGTCATTAGGCAGACGAGGGCATAGTTACTGATGAATCCAGTTCTCCGGCACAGCTGTGCCGCTGGTCGAGGGAATGCCGCCTCCTCGAAACCTCGTCGTGCTTTCATCATCACGACCAACTGACACCAATTTGCCCGGCATGTTTATTTTAGAATGTGATTATGACATTCAGTAGCCTGGCACGTGGGTTCCCTGAAACATATTTTCTCCCATCTACCCTCACAGGTTGGAGGCGGCAGATTCCCCCCAAAAGTCTGGAAGGTCTACCGGATTACATTGCGTTACCTCTAAAAGCCACCATAAAAATCTCAGAACTATTTTGTGTTATTTTGAATGGGCATACAAAATGACAATAATGTTGCAGAGGTAGCTGGAGGCTTCACGTGCCCTGCACCCGGAGAACTAGCTAATGCTGGCTCATTCTCTCGACATGCCCACCCTGACGACTGCCGGAAGTATTACATTTGTCTGGAAGGCGTTGCACGAGAGTATGGTTGTCCGATTGGAACCGTGTTCAAGATTGGAGAATCTGACGGCACGGGTAACTGTGAGGATCCAGAGGATGTTCCTGGCTGGTGAGTATTCCCCCTCCCATCCCCTGCTTATCTTACAAAACACGGTAAAAACATTTTTTTTAATTTTCATTGTTACACCATGCATGTTGTCGAGTCACTCAATTATTATACCAACTAAAGTACTTATATAAAACTTACACATTAAAACACTAAAATTGCTCCGACATGTTTCGGTCCTAAAACCATCATCAGGGAGCTGTATTTCTTTGCCTTGCTAAAGTCACATTAAAAGCCAAATTAAAACCCGTCATAAATTAACTTTGTTGTACCAGTATGGTTAATTTAATTTAATTTATGACTGGTTGTAATGTGGCTTTTAATGTGACTTTAACAAGGCAAAGAAATACAGCTCCCTGATGATGGTCTTAGGGCCGAAACATGTGGGAGCAGTTTTAGTGATTTAATGTGTAAAATTTATTTATATAAGTGCATTAGTTGGTTTAATAATTGAGTGATGGTTAAACAACTCCACGTACTACATAAAACAATAAATTTCACTTTTTCTAAATCAATATTTTAATTTTTAGCTTTTGATGTCTTTACATGTTTCAAAACTGAGGGTTCGTCTTCAGGAAGACGGTTGTATATACTCATACAGGTATGGTATGGCATGCGTTACATGCATCAGTACAGCTGTCTGAACACACTCTTCTACCTACTAGACTGCGTATACTGATTCATCTAAAGCACACTATACCATATCTGTATATACAACCGTCTTCCTGAAGATGAACCCTCGGGTTCAAAACATGTGGAAGACATCAAAAAGTAAAAATTAAATATTAATTTTGAAAAATTTCGTTTTGTTGGTTTATATATTATAATAATATTGCAATTCATGGTGCAACGACATAAAAGTCTAGTTAGTTACAAACTGTATTAATGTTTGAAGACTGAAATTCGCCTAAATAGTATTTAGAATTCAGTTCCTACTGAAGAGATAAAGCAAGGTAGCGCCATTAGGAGGACCAATTCATGATCTTCAGACACACAGTCTCTCCTTGTTGTGATAACCACTCAAAACACACAGATGCATTCTACGAGCAGAATGCAAAAATTTCCCATGTTAAAGCATGTGGCACCGTGCTTTGAAGACTTACGACAGGGAAAAATGAATATTTTGTACGAAAAAACTGGATAGTGCAAAATATGTAGAGTGTTCATATTGTCAGATCAAGAGAACATGTGACAAACGGCCATTTTAATTCCATCAGTTTACTATCCCTCAGTCCTTTGACAGATTGTCTCATACACCCAACACACAACACTGCCAGTCATTGTTACAGTACAATTCATGTATAGCCTAGTCCATCGCCATGTTCTTAAAATCATAATGTCAGTTAGTTCAAATTACTGTTCAGGCAGTCATTATAAGAGTCACTTATTAATAATATGGTAAACGACAATAATATGACTATACTGCACTTCACTTGCTACAATGTGCACATCCAACTCATTACACGAGGGTGAGTCAAACGAAAACCTTAAATATTGTAATAAAATTGTGTGTTAATTTTTAAGGTTTTCATTTGACTCTCCCTCATACACACCTGCTACACGATATATTTAGCTATGCTACTGTTACTTTAGCTTTTACAATGAATGGTACCAAATTAGGAAGGTACAGTTTTGGAAAATTACCTGCAACATGTAAGTAATATAGCCTCTTTGCGCCTAAATTTACACAGAGAGGATATTTTCTTTTCATAGAATCCTGTAACCCCTGTTGTCAGTACCTGTCAGTAATTTGCCATTGGAAAAGGGACCAGGGTGGTATAATCATGACAGTGACTAAACTGGACAGTCTGAGGTTCAACTCCCAGGAGCAGAAAGAGACTAATCTCTTTTCTGAAATGTCCAGATCAGCTCTTCGACCAACCCAACCTCCTACAGAATGGGTATTGTGGGTTCTTTCCTTGGGGGTAAAGCGGCTGGGGTGTGAAGTTCACCACTCATCCCCGCCCAGTGCCAAGCTATACTTCTAATCTCCCTGTATACCTTCATGGCAGTGACATAGACAACTTTACCTTCAATTCTAAAAGTTGGATGCATGTTGTTTCTGTCATTGTTCTGAGAATAAAATGGCACATCCCAACACAAAGTGCCATGCAGGTAGCAATTCAATAAACATGGCATGGCCAGTTTCCATAACCTAACAATTCCAGTGTCTGTTCATAGTCTGTGGATGTACTGGTGTGGCCACATTTTCTGCTTTGGGCATGTTATCCAGTACCCACTATGTGTTTCAGTGCCAGAGCATCATATTCGGGTTCCGAATTATCACTTAACCTAATGCTTTGACACAGGAACATATCTCCCATTTGTACATACTGCTTGCAGATTAAAACTGTGTTGCTATTAATACTACATGTTTCAGACATTAATACAACTTTGTTACATGTATATTTATGTCATAATTAAGGTGAACATTTTGACACTACTGTGTTGTCCTCAGGCTGAAGTTTCAACAGGTTATTGGTATTCAAAGCACTTTGATTGTTGACACATGACTCACAAAATGGAGACATATAAAATGTGAACCACATAGAAAAAGTACTTATTAATTTAATTACAACAATAAAATCTTAATTATACTCTTTTACAGCATTGAATTAATTTTTATTTATTTCGTTTTTGAGTGGCTTTTCTGCTGTCTATACTCACTCTCACTCTCTCTCTCTCTCTCTCTCTATCTATCTCTTTCTGTCACAATTTGGTAGTGTTTTAAGCTGCGTCTGTTACGCCAGAAATTACCATTATGTTGGTTGTTTCTTGTGGTTCACATGTTGTATGAATTTTCAGTGATTCATTTATGGGTTTTTTCCCTATCTTTCTGAGTATTTATTACTCTGATTATGTTGCATGTTTCCCATTGGTGTGTATCAGTGTGTTGGTGCTGCTTTCCTGTGTAATACAGACAAGCAGTGAGGTTATGATGTACAGTACATGTACATGGTACAAAGGAACACTGAAAGACTAAAACATTAAACACTACTCCAAAATACAACAAGAGAGGAACATTTTATACCACAAATATTAATTTGAATAATCTAATTGTGTGTCTCTGTGACGGGCCGATCCCTCATCCAGATGAGTCCTACCGAGTGTGTGCATGTCAGTGAGCGTGACCAGGAGCAATAATAGCCTCTACACCTACAATGAGTAGGTAAACAGAGGCCAAGACTAAGAAAGGAAGAAATAATCTAAATATGTAACAGGATACAATTAAATTAGCTCAGAAGTATCAGAAAGCAGTCATACAGTCAGAAAAAAGAAAAAAACAAAAAATTAATTACGAATCCCTCCTTACAATTGGACAAGTAGCAGTTTCCTGTCATTTCTTTGTGTACACATACAGGTATGAATATTCATTCTCACATGCCCATTGATCCATTACAATGTACCCAGTGCTTAGAGAGAATACTGAGAGGATGCCCTGATCTGCCCTCAAGTGTACAGTGCATCTTACTGCACAGAACATTCTCTACACCTCTTCTGGTCATACAGGTTTACTGAGTTAATTTCCAGAACATATATTTAGCCACATCAGCATTAGAGAATTAAAGTATTTACTGTACACGTTGTACAAAATGGTCATAAATCTATAGACTTCATTCTGCTTTAATATGGTATAATTTGACCTCATACATGGTCTACCTAAGCACTTACGAACTATCACTCACATACCTTATTTCTGAACTGTGATAGTAATGTGTGTGTCCAAGCTTTGAGGCTTTCAAGTTTTTAAATAACATTCATAGCAGCTACATTAATGCATTTTGTTTCTAACCATGTCACTGTTTACATTATAAAATGCACCATTACATAAAGTGTCTTCACACTCTGTTGGCATGGATGTGTGTCTGGATGTGAAACACATTGCACTGGGATTGGGAGACACAGATGTTTAATATTACTTGATAATTTAACACTGAATGTGAAGTTTCAAATGTCTAGAAAACATGTTTTTTTAACAGACTGATGCACACAATTAGGTTATGGAATGTTATGACCATTCATAAACAAGACAGGAAATATAACGAATATTCAGGCCTGTTCGGATCACTACGTCCTCATTTGCCCTCTTAATTTATACTGTCATAATTCTAATAATTCTGCTTACCTCTTTTGAAAAGAAAGAATGATCCAACTAATTCACACTCGAAGGTCCGAGTCTTCGGGAATGTTATTCGGTGTCAAATGGTAGATAGTGAAGACGTTTCGGTGGAGCTTAGTGACTCCATCTTCATCGTCAAGTAGTCAGCCCTCGTCGTATTTCATGCATTTGCGTCTGTACATAGCACCAACATTCACAGAGCGGAAACAGTTCATCCAAACTATATTACATATGTACGATGCGGTTAAACATATGACAGAAATAGCAATGCGAAATTGCTCGGACCTCGCACGTTTGACCGCCAGTTTTTGGCGCCATATTATCAACTACGATCGTAAACAATTTTAGATGTTCTCAACCTAATAAACTTAAATCCCCAGATAGAGACCCCGTCCATCCGTATGTCTTTGGCAGATTATCGCGACTAAACGCTTTGTTGGGGTTTTCATGAAAATCTGTAGAGCAGATTCTTATAGCAAGTTACACAGCAGACATGAGATTCGTGAAAATTGGTCTAGTGAGTCACACTTCACTGAAGGTCGCAAATGGATTTCTATCCGTACCTTCCATATCTGGCCGATGTTGGTGACATTCGACGTAGTTGTGCATGTAATACCGTTGAGCAGTTACGAGGTGCGTGAAAATCGGTGCAGAAAAAGTCCTGGATAAGGGCGTGAAGTAAAAAAAATGGTTCTGTTTCCTATAGTTTTCGTTCGATTCGGATAAAATTGGACTCGGGAAATGATTGAGCGATTGTGATGTTCGTTACAATACATGGAGTGAAAACCATACTTTACTTGGGAGCCGTATATGAATTTCTGTCCGTTTTTTTCCACGTGTGTTTTCCGGGTTGGGTGAAATTCTATGTAACAGATATGCAAATAAAATAATGCTGATTGGTTTAAGTGAGTTTAGTCAAAATCGATATACGGGAGGCCCTACTTTTCTTATGGGGGCAAATAATTGTAATCATGCATGTACCGTGCAACCATACAAAATTTTGACAGTCAAAAGCGTCTTGGTAAAGTCTGTGTACCACGTCATGGCGTACACCATAGGCAGTCTTGTTTCGGCCCCTCTGCTGCTCTCATAGTTCTTGTATCATCTGGCAGGCGTCATGAATTCGGGAGAAGATGTCTAGGTAACATAGAAGGTGCGGGTTTGTTTTCGCTACAGTTGTTAATGCAGACGTTTTTTTAACTCGTGAATTCAACGAGATGTCGTAAATTTGCATATGTGCCCATGTAAATTGTCCGTCATTTTTGTCAGATTTTAACCACACACGAATCTGCTTTTCACAGGTTAGTAGAAAACCCCAATATACCATTTCACGAAAATCCGTGAGGCGAGAGAAAAGTCGTTCCATTCAGACGGACATACGTGACGAAGTTGTCACTCTTCGCATTTTTTTTAATATACCAAAGAGTTACTGGTTGAATTGTTAGGTGATATCAGTATAAAAAGGAAACATGTCTCACATGTGGTATGTTATGTTTCTCGATTACGTGCATACATTAATGAAATTAATTTACACACTGATCATTCAAATGCAAGACCGTTATTAACTGTAATGTAATTTCTAAAGACTAGTCTTTTAATTTTGTGTCATGAAGTCAACTTTGGATGTTTGTTCACAGCAGGAACACTCTCATTTACTAATTGGCATTTGTTGATTAATCAATGCTACAGTAATTTTATGCTGCTTATAAGTACATAAAACTTATAAATAAGTATCCTTGTTTGTACAAACATGTTTTTTAATACGAGCCTAACAGATTACTGTTTTATGTCTTTGGTCACACTTTATTCTGGACAGCAGATGGTACTTCAAAGAGTTGTGGGCACAGCATGTGCATGTATAATCATCATTCTCACTATTGTTTTCTATTTCTCTTTTTCTCCCTTCTACTTCTAACCATTACCACAACAGTGAAGACTACTATGGCGACTTGGATCTCAAGAGCATCCGCAAGAGCGAACTTCTAGCAGGACTCAACAACAACTCACAGGGCCGAAGCTCCCCTCCAGCCGCAGCCCCCAACAAGCCCAATAAACCCCGTCCCCAGAATAACCAAAATAGGCCCTCTCCACCCCCATCACAAGGAGAAGCATAAAATTACCACTAATTTCCATAATTAATTTAGTCTAATACTAAAAACAATCACAAAATATAAACAAACAACTGTGGAAGAAACAAAACCATCTTCCACCCCATGTTTTATGGTCTTACACAAACACAGACTAAGTTGCACTTTCTTTGTCACCAACTTAATGGGCTAGTTCTATTAGCCTTCCATGCTTAATGTTATGTTATTAGAAACTTATGCTTCTTCAACCTATAGACATCATAGTCTACATTAAAGGTAACAACAAATCCAAAATACTGTTATTCTTTACAGAGCTCACTACATCTGACATGTACAACTTACTTTATCTCATACTTGCCTACAATGTTAAACTGCACAAGAAATACAATCATAACTTGATTAAAATGCTTTCAAGAGAATTTTAATGAGCAATAGAGGAATAAACAATACACATACACGTGCACACACACACACACACACACACACACACAAACATGTTCCGAAGTCTGCTATGCTTGAGCAGACAATTCACTGAACCTTGAAGCTGTAATGACTTCCTACATGACATCAGATAAGGACTGTTGTCACTTACTGATAACTTGCAAACTAAAAAAACTGAGAGCTGATGTTTTAAGGGTCACTTTAAACAGGGTATTTGCATGTACACTGGTAATGCTTCAAGCTCTGG
>Ga0136643_10017235_pt1 | contig 10868 bp, 3 predicted proteins | sample TergutLab28metaG_FD_96883 | JGI IMG/M metagenome (GOLD analysis project Ga0136643, IMG submission 96883) | Labiotermes labralis P1 segment gut microbial communities from Petit-Saut dam, French Guiana - Lab288 P1 (version 3) (version 3) | ecosystem: Host-associated > Arthropoda: Insects >... | reverse complement strand
TTTTTGGGGGGCGAAGGGGGGAAAGCGGCTCTGGTAAAAGTGTCCGCCGTTGTGGAGGCACAATCCCCCTTGGGGGGGGGGGGGGGGGGGGGACGTTTTTTGGAAATGTTGTGGGGGGGGGGGGGCGTCAAAGCGTAAAGACATGCCCCAGTGGGACGTTGCGCCCTGTCGTACCGCCGTTTCGGAGGACTATGTTGCCCTCATTTTCAGAGACAAACTTCCCTCCGAAGATGACACCAAGGACTTCGACTTTCAACCTCGAATTTGAGTGTACGACACTCGCGTGCGGCACTCGTGGATGAACACACACACACACACTACTCCGGTTCTGCCGGTCAAATTTCGGCCGAACACTTCACCCCCCGTTATCAATTTTATGCGCAGCTTAACTGTGGGCTGTTCACAGCTGCAGTTCAAGGTCACTGCAGGAGGCTGTCTTTGTCCAGTTAATCACACAGCCCATTTTTTGGGCGCGTTTCCAAAATTGCGGAAAGCGACTATTAGCTTTGTCATGTCTGTCTGTCCGTCCGTCCGCATGGAACAGCTCGGCTCCCATTGCATAAATATCAATGAAATTCGATGTCTGAGTATTTTCGAAGTTCTGTCCAGAAAATTCAAGTTTCCTTTAAACTGACAAGAATGACACAGTGCTGTGCATGAAGACGTCTGTACATTTGTGACATCTCGCTGAATCCTCCTCAGAATGAGTAATGTTTCAGATAAACGCTGTACAGAAAATCAAAACCCTTTCCGAAAATCGTGCCGCTTTTGAGATAATGTGGAAAAATATGGTGAAGCCGGACAGGCCACAGATGACAATATAATACGGCGCATGCGCTTTGCAGGCTGGATAACTAAGGCTACAAACATACACTTATTGCTCTTCTACGGCAACAATGGTTAAGCGAACGCGGATCAATGTTACGTTATACATACATTGCCGGTATCGTCTCCTATCTAATGGCTACTGGGAATTATCTTCCTACTGGTCAAGCTGCCGAGTTTTGATAACCTACGTCCATTTGGTACGGAGGTTAAGAATGCGTGGAGCCATACCTCACCTGCCCCATACGTTTTCACGGTGATGTGCAAGTTATGTCTACCTCACGTAGAACAGCGGTTCGAACGATGAAACTGTAATGTCGTGCAGTTCAGTTCACAGTTTGAACGGACGGAGCAAGTCAGTTGTTACGTGTCTGCCATGTTTGGTATCCTTACAGAACATCTGCAATGTTGTGAACGGTGAAATTACGGAGGCAGTGAACTTAACGCACTCGTCACGACGTCTCGGAACTCTTGGTGACACTCGCCATCTGGCGGTCTAATTGCTTCTCTTTAACACACAAGTGTATTTTATAAAACCGGGAATGAACTAAACGTGACGTCAACTCAGCGTCTGTGCATAGCGCTGCCTGTACAGAAACGACCAATTTCAAAGTCCGGCTGCTTTGTCCCCGGCGAATGACGCCGTCCACCCGTCCGTCGGGCAGCAGAGTGTGCATTGTTCCTGAGCAAGGTGATAGTCGTGAGGAACGAAACAAACCCGGAATCGATGCCTGGTCATCCATCAGTTTGTAACTGTCTTGTCAAGCACTTTAACGCCACAGCACCGCCTAGTTAACCTGTTTCCACTCCAACGGGAAGGCACGTAATTACGGCGGGAAAAATGGAATAAGAATTGGTTGGCGCGCGAAGTGCGGTACATCCGTGCGAGGTGCAGTACGCAGGCACCGGACGGCTCCACACCGGTATTTCACGTTTTTGCTCGCCGAATCTTTTGACTTCGATCCGAATGATACGTATCCAAAATTAAAAATTTATATCTCAAATCTGATTTCAGATAGCTAAGAAAGCAAACGAGTAGCAAACGTAACAATACATTGCATGATTCGACTTTAATTAAACTGTCACTGGCTTTGTGGGTACAGGGGGTTTCTTAATTAGGTACCCTAATGGTCGTACGAAATAAACACATCGGCAATTAACGATAAATTTCAACAAAACATTATTCCTTCAACTAAATAAGCACTCTTCAAAGTAGCCGTTACAGAAATGAACCCATCGATCCCCTGGGAACTGGCTGTGGATCCCAAGGGATTCGCGGAGCGCAATGATGGAACCGCCGGTCTGCAGTAACTGCTGTGTCTGTACAACACACGGACAGGAACCGCCGGTCTGCAGTAACTGCTGTGTCTGTACAATACACGGACACGAACCGCCGGTCTGCAGTAACTGCTGTGTCTGTACAACACACGGACAGTTCTTTAGCTGTGACTGTGATAAATCATACTTTGTTTGTCTGACCAAAAAGCCGGGTTAGCTCAGCTACTGTAGTGACTTAGACTGCGGGTTGGACGACCTCTAAACTGGGGTTCGATTCCCGGCAGGTGCAGGAACGTCTCTTCCCCTCAGCGTCCAGACTGCCATGGGGTGCCATGCAATTTCGTGTCCAGCAGATAGATGCGCTAGCAAGCGGCCTTGACGGTACAGTAACTGCCAATCTCCGTGCACAGACGCAGTTATACAAGTGGATTGTACATCCACGCGCTATACGTGGTGCGAAAAGGCTGTGTGTGCTTACCGCAAGATGTTTGTTTCCGGTGATGCTTGGCCAGAGCGATGGAAGCAACAAAAATGATTCTGGATAACTTAAAAACAATCCACTACAGTTCCGTCAAATAGAACCAGATTTTATTCAAGAGTCACTAAACGAGAATCGCCAGGTCAACATTACAAAAACTTTTAACATAAGGTACAGTACAGTGCAGTTGTGTTCGTTGTATGGGATCCCGCATGACTTACAGTGCTTGTTACAGTGCAGAATTTGTAAAATTTTTGTAATATAAAACTATACCAAAATGCCCAGTTGGTAACGCCCTGCTCGGTGGTCGTGTCCAAATTGTGTCTAAATAATATTAAAATGACAAATGTAAGTAGGAAAGATTAACTTGCGTATATCAAAGTTGTACTTTTTCTTGAGTCACAAGTTGGATCTGTGATGCAGAACCGTCGGAATCCCTTATTATGTCAACTCAACGCCGAGTTAGTAGATAGGCATTAAGTACTTAGACAAATGTTTAACTGCGAACAGCTGTCTTGCCAGAAATGTCGCATGCCATGATTAGGTGTGTTCTAGGATAAGGAAATCTACTGCTTGTGTGACCCGTATCGCAGGATCACGTGTTTACGCGGTGCTTGACAACCTAATAAGTCAATTAATTAAACACACCATTAACAAACAAGAGGACGATAAGAGTTGCAAGCATCAGGTACTGTCCACCTGCAACAGGCGCATGTGCAATTATGCACGATTATGAGGGGGGGGGGGGGCAGGTCACCGAGAAGCTGACAGTTTCAAATCTGGTGAAAACTGACAGCAGTTTGGAAACTGAAGCTTCTTTATGAAGCTCTTAAAAAACTGGGAACGGACCCAGATGAATCCAATCAACATTTATCTACACGTGCTTGAATGTAACGCTATCAGTGTTGCATGCAAGAGACTGAGCATACAGTGTTTAATCCCACATGCGCAATTAGTTGGATTAAATACTGCACATGGTTGAATTTATTTTTGTCTAAGCCTCAGATTTTATGGCCTATGCCTGACTTGACTGGCACTGACTGTATGCGGTTGAACTCTGACAGTCCAGTGTTTTCCTGATGTCCACATCAGACTGCTTACCAAATGTTTTTAGCATAATTAAATTGGGGCATGTAACAGGTAACGCATATATCATATATTCACAGAATCTGTGACCTTGAAAACCTGGCGGAACAGACCACTTGGAAGACTTGGCAACACATGCAAAAAAACGACCAACCTTACCGAAACAGGATGGGACGGTGCGGACTTTATTAGCATGGGCCAGCGGTGGGCTCCTGTGAACATGGCACTGGAGCTGAATTTCCAAGAAATGCTAGGAAATTTTTTTGACTAGCTGGTAGTAATTATCTCCTTCAGAAGGCCCGTGCCCTGTTGTGTTGCCAGCAGCATAGTGCGTTTTTTCTCAGAACTGTGGTCCATGAGCTCTGTGTTGACGTGAAATCTGTTTTGCACAGGCGTTAAATTGTGAACTCTGACAGTATGTGGCAAATCTAGTTCAGAAAGCCATGGGGAGGTCAAACATAGCAAGGCTCACTCAGTTATATGAATGAATACTTATTAAATGACAGAAGAATTCCTGTACCATAATTTTGGTCTGAAACTGTACATGGATTGTTATGTGAATGTAGTCAATAAACTGAATCTGAGAAATGATTCCAGGAAAATGAGATGCATCATTTGCCACATCAAATGCCAAATACTACAACAGACTGCATGTACTACCCTTACCTGTGTCTCACAGGCACTGAACATTGCCAACACTGCGCTACTGTCAACAAGACAAAGTTTTGCCAACCTTAACAATGTATCTCTGCGAAGCTCATAATTGGCTCTGGAATTAAGTATTGAATATACTGGTATTGGGAAAAATGATACATGACTGGCGACTACATAACTAAATCGAAACAGGTGGATGATTCAGTCACAAATTACTCATGTAATGCTTGATTCAGGGTACGAATTAATTGTGGTCAGAAAAATTATTAATGCCAGGATGATTTGAGTTCAAGTTCACATATTTACAAACTCAATGTAGCTTTGTGAAACCAGTATATAATTTAATGAAAGAAAAATGCACAAATGTTGGATGCAACCATTTATAGTAAACCTGACACAAACTATGCAGTAGCAAATATTTCAAATTTATCGAGTCACACTGTTTGGCTGACCCACTATCAAAGTTTTCTGTAACCAGCACCACTGTTAAATGTTGTAACTGCAATGGCATTTCTAACCATCAACTGCTAATATTCATGCCACATGTACAAAACTTACGTCATCAGCGTGGTAAACAAAACCAGTAGGAGATGAAGTATATTATCATACAGGTATATATTATCTTTGTAACTAGAAACAATTTTTTTATAGCCTGTATGACAACTGAGCCACCTAGACCTACACCTAGTGAGCTGCACATAACAATTCTCCCACTCCCTCAAACATAACCTCTCTCCAAGCACTACTTAATCAGCAAGAAACAGACAAATCAACAAACACACAGCACAAAGTCACACCACAGACATTACAGGTGATTGCACTAGTCCATCTGCATGATCAGTCATGCTTTATTCCAACAACAATGCGGGAAGATTTGAAATGCGAGATTGAAATGAATGGGACCTTCTGAAAAACAAAACTGCCCATTAAAATATTTTGCTTATCAGTAACCTTGGTACTAGTTCCTAGTTGACTGAAGACAATATTGTTATGGCTATGACTGTTGAGCCTTGTGTTGATATGTGGTCACATACTTGATAAAGTGAAACTATACTTTTTGAATGATCATCTTCACCGTCATCACTTTAGGTTAAAATTTCCTGATTATAAAGTGTTATTGGGTAAGAAACTAAATAATCAAGGATAATTTCTACAAAACAGTTGGAAGTAAGAAGACTTGAGGTTCACATGGCCGTGACAACAAACATTACTGTCTGCTGGTCTTCTACCATGCATGCTCTTTGGAAACAATGTTTTTGAGGCACCATACTGCACAAATTCTAATTAATTTTGTTACAGACTTCTATCTTTCCGTTTCTGATGTTTTACAAAGGTATTGTCAGCGCACAAGGAAAAAAGCTGTGAGAAAAATTAATATAAAAGTCTGATCAACAATCAAGCTTTTATGCACTTGGCAAAAACTAAGATGTCTGTACATTGTAAACAATTCGTGAATGGACTTCAAAGATTTTCCTGGTCAGGGAGGTGACAGATATTGACTAAAGAGATAAAAATCTAATTTCTTCAACCAAAATGGGGCCTAGTTCATTTTCCTTGTATGCCCATGACAACATTCTAGTCTTGTGTGATGTGACAATCTGTAGTATGTCACACAGATACCATCAACCTCTAATTGTGCATCATTCACATACACTTGTAACTGTAACGCTACCAACACAGTGAACATTTTGCTACAGAGAGCGAACATAGGTTCAGTACTGCTGCTACATGTTTCAGCCAAGCTGGACTATCATCATGAGAAACATGTAAAATAAATAGCATTGACTACCCAATTTTACATTAAAAACTACCTTATGTCAGCTGATATATTATGACATAAAACTGTACACAAATACACCAGAATGTATTATTAGGCTGCCTGTGTCTGTCTAACTGTTACTGATCATAAAGTTAAACTGCAATAAGAACGTAAGGAAATGTTAAAGTTGTCCATCTGACTCTAGTAAACTGTGTGCTGGAGGCCATCCTCAAACTGTTCCCAGACATGCCACAGGTTTCCTCTCAAATCATCTGAAGTTTATGTAGTTGTTAATAATGGTATCTTTTCAAAATTACTGGAGAACAAAAATCATGCCTTCAATCATATGCAATGTGTGATATTCGAGCCACTTCTGCCTACCTGGATGCTACAGGCATGGTAAATTTTTAAGGATGCAGGAGACCCTCTGACTTTTTTAGATCAGTGCTTTTCAAAATTTTTTCTTGTGTACTGCTGTCACAATACAGAACACATTCATGTACTGCTGTCACAATACAGAACACGTTCATGTACTGCTGTCACAATACAGAACACGTACATGTACTGCTGTCACAATACAGAACACGTACATGTACTGCTGTCACAATACAGAACACATTCATGTACTGCTGTCACAATACAGAACACGTACATGTACTGCTGTCACAATACAGAACACATACACTTACTGCTGTCACAATACAGAACACATTCATGTACTGCTGTCACAGAACTTGTACATGTACTGCTGTCACAATATAAAATGTATGCGTACTACTTGGTACTGCAAATATTAATTCCTTGATGGTTGGCCAGTTTGAAGGAGACCTGCCAACCAGTGAAACAAGGCTGTGGAAACCTAAAATTTCACAACTTTTCTAATTTAATGTCATTACAGGCAACGGAAGGGAGTATGTGTTTGTATTTGAACAGTGAAACAGTAACTTGTATGTACTAAATGAATGTTTTTCTCTACATTTCACCATACTTAAAACAGTTTTAAGAGTCTACATTGTACACACAGATTATAAAAGCGCTCCTTTAGTTGATTAGTAACCGACATTTTCTTGCAGTATGGTAGCATAAAATTCCACTTTGTAATGGGTTAACTGACTTAAGGATCAGTTTTTGTGGAACTGAAACCCACATAGCATATTGTGTACTGTGTTGATCTCTACTGCACAGTTACACGGGTACCAATGGCTCAGAAGACAGAGGCAGCAGGTTCCTACCAACAATTGTTAACCACTTGGCAGGTTAGTCAGCATTACACCCACGAATGCAGCAATCTAGTCACCACCATGGGAACTTCAAATCTTCAATACCTATTAGTGTGTCTGAACAGTGAATAAATCATCCAAACCTACTTTTACTGACTGCATATGAATGTTCTGAAAGCTTGGGTTGAATTTGAGCTTTCATGTCATCTGTTGCAGACAGGGACACACCTGTCATGTTGTACAGTGTGCAACTAAACCATGACGCTAACAAACAAATCACATTACATCCTGCCCTTAGACTTCTTTAGGAAGGCCAGAGCGAGCGGTGCCATCACCAGTGTCCATAACCTATACCTGACTGTCTAATAACCACATAAACGTTAATTTGACTAGGGAAAGATGCATGAGGTGGGTTCAGTAAACTGTGCTTTGGGGGTGGGGGGGGGGTGTTGTTGTCATGTCCTAGTTATTCTTTGGTTTACGATACCCATCACAGACAGGAAAGCTTTCTCAACCCTATATTACTACACTGGCGGAGGGAGTCAAAACTAGTAATTCATTTCCCCTTGGAAGCAAGTCTGTTTAAAATGTAATTTTTCTGCAATGCTGATAATAAAGTCCTTCCCCATTTTTATATAACACATCTTCAAAACAGTTCCAGGGTTTTCTTTAACACAAATCCTTCATTTCCATAATATAACTCCTACACTTATTTCCAAGCCAACCCCACACAAGAGTTATACATTCCTTGACGAACTGGCAATGGTGCATACGACTATATCAATAATAAAAATAATAACATGGCAGCACAAATCTTTGTCACCTGTTGATCGTTGAAAATATCGTTTATTTTGACCTTCCGCTGAACTCATTCATTTACTATGCAGCCCGTAACCGAAAGTATTAAACAAATTTCGGCTTAAAATATTTTAATTTCGAAACTAACTTTTAAGAGAAAAAACAGAAAAAACTCTTAATGGACATGACAACCTACTGAAGGAAATGGTAACGTTTCTTTAAATCATCCTATTTACAGTGACGAGAAACGTGGTTGAGTTATCAGTCTTGTCGATATCAGATCATACATATGTTTGTAACACGATTAGGATGGCGTCGTACTGCAGCTATTTTGTGACTCATATGTCCCAGTAAAGCACTGCAATATTGTAGCACACAGGATAAAGAGTCTTCAAAATTTTGATCGAGCGACTGGCAACAACTTGCCGTTGCGTCACACCAGTTTTCTTGGTAGCTGGTGCTGCAGCCACCAGCGGCCAATCCTCTACTATCCAAATCCTTTTACGCTACTTTTAGCGGAAAAAAGTGGTGTTTTGGCAACCTGATTAGGTCTCTTTAGATACACAGCCACTTTACTGTTGGAAGTGATGACAGAAACCTTTGAAGAAATGCGTGACACCACCAAGTACTTACTGTTATATTTGTGTAACATGATACTGCCACGAGGTGAAAGTTGTTTTGCTGGCGAGGTATGTATGCCAAGGTACTGCAAGGTACTATCAAATCTAAAGGGAAAAGAAAGTGGCACTATGACTGTCAGTTGCCTCTGGATGCAGGGAACACTGGTATCACCGCGATGAGATATGCGTAAACTTCTCGTCACTTTGGGTCTAAATTTGAAGTTACAGAACGCGAGCTGACACTGTTGTATGTCTTACCGAGACGTGAACCTGTACCACGCACAGTCGGGGGCCGGTTTCACCTGACGTGCCATAGCCCAAGATTCAGGGTACTGAGATGTGGCAACTTCATGATTCGCTCCAATCCCACCGTGCTGATACGCGTGCAGCCGTACAAGTCAATGTAGCGTAGGTTACGAAGACACTCGGCGATGGTTTGTAGTCCCTTGTCTGATATGCGGCTACACTGCCCTATGTTGAGCGTCTCCAAGTCGTGCAGCGTCCTGGCGATGCGGCATATACCTTCATCAGAGACTTGGCACGCACTCAGGGACAGGGACCGAAGGTTAAACAGACCCTGTGACACGTGTACCAGGGCCTGATCGCCTATCTTGTCACAAAACGACACGTCGAGGGACGATATCCGCGACCCGCCCTCTGCGAGGTAGGCCATGCCTATGTCTGATATGTTGTCACACGACCGCAAGTTCAGTTCACGTAAAGACACCATCTTAGCCAAGTGTTTGAGTCCACTGTCAGTTATGCTCACACAGAAACTAAGATTGATGCTCTTGAGACCGGTCAGGCCTACTGACACGTGCTTGAGAGCCTCGTCAGACAGTCGTTGGCAGTCCTGCAGGCCAAGGTGCTCCAGCGCCAGGTTCCCGTTAGCCGCTTCGCGGTTCAGGCCCGCCAGGTGACTGATACCTTGGTCAGACACGTGCCAGCAAGACCTGAGATTAAGGCGCCGCAATTTCTTGAGGCCCCACGCGATGAGCAGCAGCCCCGTGTTGGTTATGTTACAGCAGCCTCCGAGTTCCAGCACCTCTAAGTTTTTTAGGAACTGCGCGATACGTCCAAGGCTGTTGTCCGTCACCTGCTTACATAACGACAGATTCAGCTGTGTCAGCATCGGTACCTCGGACACGAAGGCGTGTGACAACCCAATGTCTGTCACATTATAGCAGCCGCTCAGGTTCAGTGACTCCAAGTTCGGGACACCTTGCACTACGTCCCTCAGACTGCGTCGCAGAGACAGCACCTGCACTCGCCGGATACCGCGTCGCACGAGGGACATAAACAAGGAAGGGTTGGCTCGGCGCAGATGTAGCTTGGCCTCAACCCCGCGCCACACCGACTTGTGATACGCTGCGTCCCTCCACGACACGCACACCTGTGCTGCACGTCCCTTGTCACGCACCTCAAGGTAGCCGAAGATGAGAGCCAGGATTTCGGGATACAAACACGACACATGCGTCTGGTTCGGTGGTGGAGATGGCTCCCGCACTGCAAGCTGTAGATGTGGTTGGTGCAAATAATACGGGTGGTGCCGATGGTGCAAGACCGGCAGCTCCGTGAAGATCACCTGCGCTTCCTCCATATTAAACGCACAAGACTACATCACTACTTCCTTCCCCAACGGGCGACTCACACTCACTAACAGCCTTCCGCCTGCGCCCGCTGGCGGCGTCCTAGTCGCGGCGACCACTTAACAAAACTTTTTACTGTTCGGTCATTGGTTGGCGCTGCCCGTTGCCGCATCACGTGATCAGGGCCCGCTGTATTGATTCGGAGCGCTGTGCGGCGGCATTTTTAACTTTTCGCAAGCGGCAGTTCATCCCCTTCCCCTGCACCCTCCAACAGAGCCAAACAGCTGACTCGATGCCACGAGATCGATGCTGATACCAACTTTTATATGCTGATAGAAGTACCGCTATTTACGATTTCTGCAACTGACGGGACCTTGGGTGTTCAAGGAAACTTTGGGTTGTGCTTTTTGATGAAAAATTAATCAAAACACACGAGTGACAACGAAGTTACACAAAAACCGAGCACGTCCCCCCCCCCCCCCCCCCACCAAACCCCCGCTCGCGGCCGCCCCGCCCCCGCCCGCCCCCCACCCCCACGACACACACACACAACCCCCCCCA
>Ga0136643_10017234_pt1 | contig 10868 bp, 5 predicted proteins | sample TergutLab28metaG_FD_96883 | JGI IMG/M metagenome (GOLD analysis project Ga0136643, IMG submission 96883) | Labiotermes labralis P1 segment gut microbial communities from Petit-Saut dam, French Guiana - Lab288 P1 (version 3) (version 3) | ecosystem: Host-associated > Arthropoda: Insects >... | reverse complement strand
TTTGCGGATAGAGGGGTGTCACGTGGTCAGCGCAACGGGTCCCCACAGCCGTTAATCTCTGTTTTCTAGACCTGGAGCCGCTACTTTTTTCATTCAAGTAGCCCCTCAATTGACCTCACGAGGTTGAGTGGACCCCGTTCCAGTCCCACTACTACTCAGAAAATCTGGTAGCGCCGGGGATCGAACCCGGGACCTCTGTATCTGTAGCCAGAAACTCTGACAACTAGACCACAGAGGCGGTCTACTCACGTGACTAACATATAAAAATATTAAGTATCTAATTAAAATCATTTTAATTTATCATAAAGATATATCTACAAAATTCTCAATTTCACCATACTTTTACTTTCCGAAACATCAAATGCCACAAGTACGTAAATTTTAACAAATTTCACGATCATTTCTCAGTTATATGATACAACTTTTTTCGTTGAAATATACAGTTCCATAAGCCTTGATAAAAGTTGTGTTTTTAAGATAGACTGCACCCTTATCAAACAAACGTTCATGATTTTACACGAGAAATTCTACGACAGACAAGTCAGAATTTTTAAATCGTCGGAATATCAAATTTACAATGCGGTAGATTTCACCCACATTTCACAAATAATTTCAAATATACGACACAGCAACAAAGTTAACACATTGCTCGTTAATTCGTGGCAGTCACCCTACAAGAACAAAGGGAAATAAATATTTTTTTCAATCACGTTTTTTCTTTTCCATTGGCGCGGATAAATCTACAAAAATTCGACATACTTTTCAGAATTTATTAATATCCAAATCGAAGAAGAATTGTCCAGGATCATGCGTATTTTAAAATTCCGGATATAGAGTGTTCGGCGGAAGTGTCTTCGAAGATTACAGTCAACACCAACTGAAAATGCTGACTGGTGTTGGGCTCAGTTTGCGTAAATTAGTTCATTTCTGTATTGAGTTTCCTTAATTCTCTAAGGCTATTATAAGTGATCTTTACGATGAACATAAGAAGAAAACATAAAGGATATATAATGTCTCTCCTTTCGTTTGTTTTATGTGTTTCTACCCTAGAGGAGCTGGACAGATTTTAATCAAATTTGATATAATTATTATGCCATTGGAACCGATGCTAAAGTTTTCATATTACATCCCAAAACCAGTGATAACAGAAATGCGTTCATAGAATCACGTGTGGTGGAAGCGACACGAAGGCAAGCTTCGAAATATAACAAACTTAGTGACAAATAATAAGCAATAGTAGCCACATAAACCACAGAGTAGCATAGATAGAACTTTGGACCTCTATGCAAAGATTACCAATGGTCCCTGTCGTATCCAAGACGTACATGATTACGTCTTAGAAAATTATAAGAAATATAGTTATTTGTCTAATAAAACTATTTATTTAAGTACTGTTTTTACAAATATATATAGAGCTATAGTGACGATTAATGGAAGACTGTTTAAGTTAGTGGAAAAAGGAGTGAAGGGATGCATGCGCCAAGCTGAATAGTACTGGCAGTTACAGTAACACATTTTTTAAAACTATTATGTTTATTTTTGTCAAGAAATGTTTATGGGTTCTGGTTTTAAAATAAATCTTCCATTTTTTTTTTTTTTGCAAAACTCCTGGCTAGTCCTTTAGTGTAAATTTTGGGTGCGTTTTTTGTTGGTGGCCAGAATAAAAACGCAATTCATCCCGTATTGGCCTTCCTAAATCATCTCGTAGTTTTCAGTTATTTTTATTGCCCTAATTTACATTTTAAAACAAGACACAGTTTACGGAAACGTAAAAGCTAGCATATAAAAAGCTCAGAAAACTCAGTTCTCAAGAAAGTCTATTTAGTATGAAGTAATTCTGGAAGTCCCTTTATCGATATTTTTCAGTTAAGAATTCCGTATCAAGGAGACTGCATGAAAAAAACGTTTCGGAAATTAAAAGGACATCACTATTGGATATTTTTGTCGCGATTTTCACACACCTTGAATAAACCTGCTTTTGGAATAATATTGAATTTGTTTAGGGTTCAAGAAATCCGAAGCAGTTGTTCAGTGTCTGTCTTTCTCCATAACTTTGACAAATTTGAGAAATTTTCTTATATTCTACAAATTACCTAATTCAACACGGCCTCATAAAGTATAATTTGTGCACTGTAGCAAATCTGTTACATATTAGTATTGTGCTATATTTGAAAAAAGCCCAAGTGGTTGCGCGCCAGTTTGATTTTTTGCGAATAATCTCATATTCGACCGAGCAGTGGGGGCCTTTCAGTTACTGCAAAAACAGTAACTTGTTACATAAAGTACGTGACGTCCCATAACCTTTTAAAGCCTAGCGGTTACTTTACGCACCACCAGGTTTAGCATTCAAAAATTCTACACGCTACTCATCGCCTTTTGTGTTGTGCACGGATCTCAGAATAAAGAGAAACTTTTACCTTATACATCATTAACTGATTGGTTATTTATAACCAAAGTGGAGAGTGTTTACTGTGCGGTACGCCCTGAGTGCTTACAAAGAACTGGTTACGTTTTGATTTTAAAGGGTCAAATTTATTCAGATCTACTAAACATCAATTCTGTGACATCTTCGACTAAACCCTTCGATGTATGACGCTTTTCTAAATAACCTAAATTCGACTTATATCACAGAGAAATTCAGTATATCCCTTTTATGAGGACAACCTGATACATGCTTTTAGAGAAATTATTGCATATCAATGCGAGAATCGTAAAAAACACAAGGAGTGGACAATATGACAATATACAGAGACATTTAACATTATAGTAGATGGCACATTGGCTATAGTAACCACTGCGTTCCAAGGAGACCTTAAGTCGTTTCACATGTAGACCGAGTTGTGTAGTTAGACCAATCAGCTCTGGTAGCGCTGCTATACATATCCACTTTCTACGTAGTTTTATTGATTTATTTCAGTGTTGAAGTGAATGAATCATCGTCGTCGCTTTTGTCGTCATCATCATCATCATCATCATCATCATCATCATCGTAATCATAAACATGACAGTTATTATTACGACCATCAGCACCACCATGTAGTAGTAGTAATCATAGTAGTAGTACTAGTAGTAATAATTTATTTCACACTAACTTGCTATCATATATGAGACTTATAACTGTAAATGGTAAAGAAATAATAATATTATATCGTCCAGTACACTGCGATGTCAGCACTGCGGAATTTTTAATTTTGTTTTGTGGGGCTGGCTTTTTAGCGGCATTAAAATGAGCTTAATTTCTGATTATCTTCTTTTATACGCCTGATAGTGTTAGGATTCTTATTTTAAGTACGTGTATCTTCATTAACACACATTGATCCTTTCATTGACATTGCATGAGTTCTTATACAGAAAATAATAATTTTTTTTCTAAAATAAAACGGGGTTATTAAAAGTACTCAACACAAAATAAACAACTGTCATTAGCAAGTCTTACTGTATGCGACCTATAACATAATTCAGAACATTTTTCACAGTTCTGCGAAAGAATGTTCAATGTTATATGAAACAAAAGTGCACAAATCCCAGAAGCCTGGCCGCCAAGGTGACTAAATTTTGTACATCTGCGGCTGATATTTGTGGGTTCTTAATATGGAACGTTCTTCATATCACCCTTCTGGGGCTTAGAAATTTGAAGTGGCTCCAAGGATTTTAAAAATTCGTGCACGGCTGATATAAAATAAAAATAATTTGTATATATGTGACAGCCAACGGAACCTCGCAACAGGGTGTCTAACTGATATGGCATACTAACCCGCTCAGTATACGTTCATGACTTGTGAAGAGAATGCAGAAAAAGGCCGCTTCATACAAACAGGTAATAAACACTTTGAAAGTGTATCACTATTTATTAACCAACTCTTGTACACTACAGTGGATTTATCGGCTCACGGAAACTAATATGTGCGTTGATAAACACAATGTAGCGCACAAGAGTTGGTCAGTAAATGGTGATACAGAACGATATGTACGAAAATAAGATACTTTGAATGTGTTACGAAGGACAAATGCCTGGTAACAAACTTAAAAAATAAAAATTGCGTTCAGAGAAGTTAAAAACAGATCAAACTCCGAGAGTGCCTACTACTATTCGATTCAGAATCCTTTGTCTTCCAGTTTGCTATCCAAAAATATAAAATCAAAACTAGACATAAATATAATTTTGCATGTTGTTTTATTATATGGGTGTGAAACTTCGTTTCTCACACCGAGGGAGAAACATGGGCTTCAGATGTTTGCTTATAAGGTGCTGAGGACGATACTTTAGCATGAGAGGGACGAGGTTAGAGTCAAGAGTCAGAGACGGCATAATGAGGAAGTTCGTGATACGTACTTCTCTCCAAATGCTATTCAGGTAATAAAATCAAAAAGAAAGAGCTGGGCGGGGCGTGTGGTACTTATGGGGGATAGGAGAGGTTCCTATAGTGTTTCAGTGGGGAAATGTGAGATAAAGAGAAAACTTGGAAGACCAAGGCTTAGATGGGTTGCTAGTACTAATGTGGGAGTTCAAGAAATATAATGGGGGCGTGGACTGGATTGATCTGGATAAGGACAGAAACAAGTGGCTGACTTCTGTAAACATGATAATGAACCTTCAGCTTTCATACAATGCTGGGAGTTTCTTGATTAGGGGAGTATACATTAGCTTTTCAAGAATGGATTTGCCGCATGCAGTTAGTTAATTAGTTAGTTAGCTAGCTAACTACTTAACCTAGTAATGCGCTATCTCATACATGTACCTTCTACGTAACAGCAATTCACATAGCATTTCGGAATACCGGTAGTGGCTACTGTGACCTAACTTTGTTCCTGTCTAGCTCACGAAGTCAGTGGGTTGTATATGCGGCTTCAAAGATTCTCGACCCCGCCACCAGATGGACGTGAGTGCTCTGCCTCACGCCCTGGCAGCCTTACTACTGGGGAAAGATCCGTCAACCGTGTCTATTGAATGGGGAGGCACTTCGGGTTGGTCACAGACCCGTTTTGGATATGTTGATAACGCGCCAGAAGGAAATCGAACCACTACTCCTAGATCAACCAGTCCGTAGCTTCGTCACTACTATACATAGAAGGCTGTCCCGGCTTTCTAGTTGCAGTATTATCAGCATTATTTTCCGACACTTTCATGACGTTACAGTGTAACAAAATATTATTGTACATGAGGTCCTATCTACGAGTCCAGTTAGACATAAGTGCAGCACATCGGTGTTACAGAGTTGGCCAGTATACATCTTCTTTTTCTAAGACATGTTCCGTTGTTCCTTACATCTGTGTTCATAATGAAATCACAGGTCGGGTCAGGCAAGTTATGGATGTTGCCTGTCATATTACAATATACAGTAACTTCAGAGTAGCAGATCTGCCCCGTAAATACAGGACTGAAAGGAAATCAGATAGGGGACGTTCCTCGTCTGGATTCGTGACGCTGATGATGATAATAAGGGTGCTGGCATGCTTCACGCATTCCTGTGAATGTAATGAGCGTTGACCCTTTGCAGCAGATGTATGAAAACCTGTACCAGCTCAGGAGGTTGGAGGCCAGCCATTATGCATTTAACCCCCACCCCACCCACTCCCTTGCCCGAAAATGTACGTATAAATAACAATTGACTATGAACTCACACCGTAAATTATACAAAGTATATACACAGAGGATATGGAAAAAATTTCCATCGTAAATTATGGAGAGCATTTTTAATACATTCCAGAAGGCAAGCGTCGGCATAAAAAGGAAGCAGATTGCTGCCTTCTGGGATGTTACGCCGTCTAGTTTTGTAGTAGTTCACCTGCATTTCTTAAGGTGATACATAAAGCAGTGTTTTGAAATTAACAAAGAAATAAGGCAAATGGTCGGCAAACATAACTATTCTTTAGCAAATTCTTTCTATTGTCTAAGGCGCGCAACATATTCCGGCTTAATATTTTAATAAGTCATCATCAAGCACACATAACAAATGCATAGGAGAGTAATACAATAATATTTATTTAGTAAATTTAACAAAACTGGTAGAAACAAGTATTGGAGTCGACAAACATGTTTATATTATATAACTGGAAGTATAGGATTGCAGTCTGGGGGGGGGGGACCTCATTTGCAAGACTTCTGTCTAAAATGTTGTGATAATCAGTCTAAAAAAGTAAAGCAGTCCCATTACAGGCCCGAGGTGCCCAGAGGTTTCTGGGAAGTTAAGATTCCCAGATTACGTGACAATGGCCCAGGATGGTGGTAAGGTTGTCAGCCTTACGCACTGATCACTTTTTACCCCCAGGAAATACTTCTGGTACTCATTTCTGTTAGTGGTTGAGTCAACCTCAGGGCCATGCGATCGGAAGGATTATTTCAATGAAAAATTCCAATGACACCATCTGGAGTCGAACCAGCGACCTTCCGATTTGTAGCACAGCACCTTAACCACTCTGTACCGCGGTCCCCGATAATAAGTCTACAGTTTTAAAATATGAAGTATGAAACCCCAGACTGAAACAGAGAGAGAGAGAGCCATTGAGATCATATTGATTGCATAGTCTGTTATATTTTAATTTTAGGCAGCAAATAAAATAGAGAACAAAGAGACAGGGATAAGACAGGAAGGAAGGAGAGAAAAGGAAAGAAAGAAAGAAGAGAGAGAGAAAGAAGGAAAGATAAAAAGAACACTTGTTGTTTAGTGATATTTTTTAAAGGCTACATGGCATGAATTTTGGCTTCCTGTTGTTTTAAATACGAGAGATATGTTTTATAGTGCTATCATACATGTATTTCGATTGCAGAATTTACAAGCAGACGTTCAAACAAATTCTCATATATCATCACACATAATTTCACCATAAAATTTTGCGTTTCAACAATTTTTTTCATTGGCCATATAATTATAATCTTTGAGAAAGATCAAACAATTCTTAAACATAATTTTAACCATAATGTCCAGTGACACTTTAAACTGTAATTATTGCTTTAAGCCCAGGAGCTTGTACAACAAAATCTGTAAACTCGTTACGAATACATTTATCTGGTGGTTGCCTAAGTTATGTATTGCAGGTAGGCAGACTGTCGGAGCATACAGGCAGCATTCCAGAATTAATTCAAGTTTGAAACCACTCCCTTGGTTGCCGGCCTCAACTCTAGCGTCTCTACCAGAAGTGTTCTTTCATCCTGCCTAATCACACTATTGAAGCGTTTTGAATAAATTCCGATTTAATGGTTCTGTTTTGTTTTTAGGTGCTTTGGCGAAATACGAAAAGGGACTATTAGCTTCGTCATGTCTAGCCGTCCATCCGTCCTTCCGTCTGTCCGCATGGCTACCACTGGAAGGATTTTCACGAAAATTGATAATTGTGTAGTTTTAGAAAATCTGTCGAAAATTTTCAAGTTTCATTACAATCGGACAAGAATAACAGGTAATTTACATGAAGACCAATACACATTTTTGATCATATTTATCTCATTTCTTCTTAGAATGAGAAATATTTCAGACTTGTTGTAGAGAAAATCAAAACACACATTTCATGTCCAATAACTTCTGTTTTATAAAATTTTGACTTTTATGACATAATGTGGGAAAATACTGTAGAGCCGGGCAGGCCACGGATGAAAATATGGCGCATGCGCATTGCATGCTCGATGCGTAAGGCTACAAACACACACTCAGAATATGTAATGCTTATTACTTTTCCACTGGAACAATAGTTTCACAAAAGCGCCTTATTGTTACGTTATACGTACTTGCTTGTCTTTTTATGACATTAATTTCTCTGTACCGTGATTGGAGCGTTTATTTTGAAAAGTGGAGAAAATCATGAGCTGTATTTTATATTTTTACGAAATGTATGTTGCAAACAATAGCATGAGGCATCAGTCCCACAATAAAATCAGACCTGTTGTGCGACAATTTATTATTTTCTCTCATGAATCTGTCAATACAGTTAAATAATACGGTCAACCGTACTTAACGAATTGGAAAAAATCTGAAGTTGAGAGTAGCGTAATTTGAGTATTCCCAGGAGGATTGGTCTGCAGGTTGAGATTTTAAACTGCAGCCTCCCGAAAATGAAGCGTGGGTGCTTTCTGGGATGCATAGATGAATATGATTATTGCAGTTAATAAGTCTGCAACAATTCTATTAACTTAAGTTCTACACAGGTCTAACCAAGCGAAGAGCCTGAATTTCTTTAGCAACAGAATATTTGGAGGCGTATATGTTGTGCTATAATTTTGCTTATAACATTCAAAGTATGAATTTTTCGAAATCATCCTGATATATCCGCTCTTCCAAGGATATTTTCCCGGGAAATATTAAGCACGAGATCTCCTAAAGCGTTAACAAGCTTGTGTACTTAACTAAGACAAAACGTTTGTCAGTACTACTATTAAGTCAGATTGGAGCCGATACTGCACAGCTGGGACGAACGACCGAGATATCGTAGTTCAGTTCCAGAATTTTCTCTTCTCTTAGACCGACTCCCAGGCCCGTCCAGTTTCTCTGATGAATACCGAAGACTTTTCTCCGGACCCAAATCGACCGTGGCCAAAACTAACCACTGTACGCCACAATGTGTGGAGCTATAAATTCACTGTCTCGGTGCCTTCATGGCGTCTGCAGGTACACTTTTAGTTTTTCCAGTCAGACTCAGAATTAAAATTTAATAATCTCATTAAATTTCAATTACCAAGCTCATTTATTAATTGAGCTTAATTAAAATAAAGATTGCGCAGTTAACACCAACACTTCATTCACATTCGTATGCCTAAATTATGGTGTAATGTAGCATTGCCTGTCATAGTTACTGTTAAGTAGGTGGATTTCATTATATTTGTAATGTTAAATAATTTCTTGTGTACGTCATCTTGCCATTCTGATGCATGTCCTGCAAAAAAAATAGGATGACACATAAAGTATGGGTTATGATAAACAACAATTTTTATCTATAAATTAGTATCTGTCTTTAGTTTGTTAACCACGAAAACCTAATAAGCCACAAGTAAATAACAAGTAATTAAAATTAACTGATTAATAAATAAAATTCAGAAAGACGGTGCAGTATAATAACTACCAGAAAAAGTATGTGCAAACAGATTCATCATAAACCATGTTTAAATTTTTTTTCTCTCTTAGGATAGTAAATAGCACTATAACAAATACATTCGGTGTTAGAAAGAACACAAAAGAAATACAAGACTTAGCATTTTTAGGTAGAAAATACCTTGAGGCTTAAGTCGTAAATAGTTCTTGACAGATTTTGCTATCCTGTCACAACTACTTTCAACTTAAGCCCAAAGGAAATGTTGAATCTTTAGCAAAATGAATTTATATAGACGCGTATATGTATGTACGTATACATTTCTACACCCTTCGGTCCTCTAAATCACAGTCTGTCACTCGGCTACCCGGTATTTTCCAAACAACAATTCTATGAATTTTCATCTTCTATCGCAGTGAAGCTGAAAAGTGGTAGTTGGTTACTAACGTTGCGGGGCAAAATATCGGTTTCATTTTCAAGGATTAAGTAGTCCAAGACCCTTGAAGAAGAAACCGATAGCTTTTTCAAGAAACTTCATTAACCAACCACCAACTGACGCCGTGTCCATCATCCCAGAAGAGCGAAATTCCAATAACCGAGTCCATTCCGTAAAGTTCGGTCGAGGGTTTGGAAGTGTCTGATTTCATGACTCCACTCGAATTCTAGCTATCCTGACCAACATTTCCTTGGTTTTTATTAGTCTTTTCAGCAAATTGTCCCAACACTGACTTAAATGAGACCAGGAAAGTCATATCACCCTCCTTTTCCTTTTATTATAAAATATTCTTCATGCTCGATGCTATATAAACTTTGGTACTGAGAACGTCGTTAAATACGAAATATATAAAGGAACAAACGCTTCTATGTATACCAAAATAATGTAGATTATATAGAGGGGCAAATTAACAGTGAAACTAATGAACCTTAAGGTCCAGGCCCCTTCCAAAACCCTGGGAGGGGCCCTAAATGAATATTTACTTTTGTACCAAATTTAGTATTCTTTTTCATAAACAGGCCTCCAAAAATTTTATAATCATCAGACCCCCAAAAACTGGATCCGCTCCTGTATGTATGTATATATATATATATATATATATATATATATATAATTAGATGCTACCTGGATACTGACACGCCTTCCGATCCATCGCGATGGAAGTCCAAAAGTTTTAGTCATCATATCGGTACTTTCATTACAGGCTCATAGAAGGCAGTATTTACTAAACTGTAACTGTCATTGTAATATTTTATGTAATACTTTAAGTACATAACCAGAATAAGTAGACAGTTGCAGCTCTTGGGTTCGCATAATGGGGGCGATCAGAATGTAAGTTTAGGTGGTATATAATTTTATACCTGAAGAGCCTGGACCGTCCAGCACAAAGTCCTGCAAGGAATTCATGTGATTATCATCTCCTTCCAGGACTGAAGCAAAATCTTGCCGGCCACAAATTTCTAGTCGATGGCGAGGTGAAAACAGGCGTGACACCGTGACTGGTGACACAGGACAAAGACTGCTGTAAGCAGGGAATAGAAAATCTCGTCCCACGATGTATGAAATTTTTCACCAGTGGCGAGGCTTATGTGGGAAGGAGGTGCTAGTATATATAATTTTTTATTAGAACTGGAACTGCGTTTTACACTTATTTTCCCACCTACTTTCGTATATTAAGAAGAGCATAGTAAGAAAACGAAGAAGGACAATTCATTAATTAACTTTTGCAACAGAACAACGTACGATAATTTAAAACATAATTTAACAATTTGCTCTGATGAGACCGATTCCCCCCCCCCCCACTCCACCAAAACCCTTTAGTCAACAAAACCCCCCACTTTCGCAAGCTTTTCCGTCC
>Ga0136643_10017232_pt1 | contig 10868 bp, 8 predicted proteins | sample TergutLab28metaG_FD_96883 | JGI IMG/M metagenome (GOLD analysis project Ga0136643, IMG submission 96883) | Labiotermes labralis P1 segment gut microbial communities from Petit-Saut dam, French Guiana - Lab288 P1 (version 3) (version 3) | ecosystem: Host-associated > Arthropoda: Insects >... | reverse complement strand
TTAAAAATTTTTAAATTTATTGAACCTAAAAAGTTTTTTTTTTTTTTTTCAAATATTCTTTTCCCCACTCCCTTGGCTCTCTCCTCCAGGGGGGACGTACCCCCCTCAAACCCCCCCCCCCCCGGGCGGACGCACTACTCTCACACCCCCACCCCCCTCCCACAAACCTACGCTCCTGTCCGTAAAAATATATTCAGATATACGTGAGAAAGGTGAGAAGAAGTGCACACATTTGGTTTATTTTAAGGATTCTGAACCAGTGTGGAGATTTGTAGGTAAACTCGTGACAACGGTTGTACCAGTTGTGTACATACCATTAGTATACACGCATTAGACCGTCCCCATTCGCTTATAAATCAGTTCCCTACTACTCATAGCACAAATAAGTGATAATACCATAGTAGTAGTAGTAGTAGTTGTTGTTGTTGTTGTTGTTGTAGAGAGAGTGACCGGTTCTATTATTGACCATTATGACACGTAGATCAATTGTATCTCCTCGCTATTTTAAAATGGTGTTAAGGTATTATTCCAAGCATGGGGTTGGCTACCAGGCTTATTTGGCCATTCTCCGTCATATTTTCTAGATCCTTGTGCTTCAAGAACATACGTCTCAAGGTTCTGAATCTTTTGTATGCCAGTGCCAGACAACGACATAGGGGAATCAAAATATCTTCTTTTCGTCACCGCACAGTCGGCAATCCTGCTGCTGTGTGAGACCGAGTTTAACCATATGGGTTCTGAGGGTTGTGTGGCCTTGTTAACGGTCCAAAACCATTTTAGGCTTCTGCCTACTCATTGCGCCAAGCTCTTTTCTTATACCTAACAGAAGTTCACTCATAACAGTGTTGGACTGGCGACAACCGTTACAGGTCTGCACGTGTTCAGGTTCGCCTGTCTCGAACAACTCCTGATGATTTCTTTGACCAAAACAAAGGGGATTACGATAGTTCGGTCAGAAGGGACTCCATGAGTCCTTTCCTTTCCAGTTTATCAGCTTCTTCATTTCTCGGTATTCCATGATGCCCGTATCCATATTCCAGCGACTTTAGTAGATCCAATATTTTTTTTCTTCTAGAGTTTGCATACTCTCCCATTCCGCAGTCGATTCGATGGTGGTTTTAGCCAGTGAAGCTATTGCTACTCTGCTATCAGAGCAGTTCTATGTATTCTTATTGTATGTCTATGCATTCTTATTGTATGTCCTATGTATTCTTATCGTATGTTCTATGTATTCTTATTGTACGTTCTATGTATCTTCATCGTGCCAGTTGGCACTCTTCGGCTACCCCGCAAAGGTGGGGCACGGACCGCACTCTTCCAAATTGTTGTGTTGTTCCATGTATTGTTTGTTTTTTGTCGTTTTGTGTATTGTTTGTATGTAAATGTGTACTGTACTACTGCCAGCGGGTGGCTATCCAACTGCAGCTAGCAAATGTATCATATCATACCTCGGGACTGTCATCACTTCAACTTGAAACACTGAAGCACGTTCCCTGTCCCAACCCACTCCCTGTTTCCTTACATTTTTTTCCCCGCTAGACTGAATAATGTTGCCTTATTTGGAACTTCTTTATTAGCACTCATACGGCGAAAAGCTTTACGAACACTTACAGAAGTTTCAATTACGAAATATTGTCCAACAGTGAACACACGTTCCTCTTGTGAAAAAAAAAAAATCATGTCGTCGATTGTAGAATTACCACGCAACTGGCAGTCAACAAACCTGAAAGAAGGCAGCGTTGCAGGGGGTAGGGGGAGGTCCGTATATGCTTGTTTCAGTATTTATACACGTCTGCTCTTTGGGCTGCGTCTTATGCGGTACACTGCATATACTGCTTTGAAATAATTTGAGGTCAGAAACAATATTTATAAATAACGTACACTTCCTTAACTTTCCAATTTGAAATTTATGACACGGTTTTTCTGGGAGGTGGGATTAGATTTTGAGAGTGAATTGTGGGAGCTTGAATAATCAACTATTTTACCGACCATGCAAGAGACGTCACTGTATCTTGGTTTTTATGTTACCCGTAAGGGGCACTGCTCTCTCGGACTTCGCGTTGAGATCGTGGCACAGATGGCAGGCTGCATGTGACGTCATATATCTGCAACCAATTAACATGGAGATTAACTGCCCGCATAGCGGATGTTTGAATCTCTATCAGAAAACAAAGGACAATTAACTATCCTTCGTACAGTGTAAATGTAACGTGATTTACATGGAAGGTTATTGAATATAAGACGAGATAAATTCGGGCAAACTAATAACACAACGATAAGGATAGGATCAACCATGGATCAAAGGGCATGAGCACACCAACATTTCCTGTTGCAGTTGGGCTGAGGCTGGAGTCAGCTACCGCGTTCTAACCAAGCCGGTGAATTTGGCGCCATTACTTGATCCAAGCGGCTGTTAGATTCTCAAGACATATTCTATTATATGTGGAGTTGAGGTAGGTGTCCCGCCTCTCCAGAATGCGGCATGGCCCGCCTCACGAGTTCTGTGCGGGACATAACCCACAAGTACAGGAGGACATTGAGTTCTATTTAATGTTTTGCTGACGTCATTGCGTCGCTAGTATTTGTTCTGTATTTTCGGCACTGTGTTGCCTAACCACTCTGTGCGTCGACCTTTGCATTTATATTTAGGCGCTCTTGACGAGATAAAAAATAATGGTGTAGAGACCACGACTGTCTATCCGTCCCTCTGGCACCTAGTGTAAGTGACTGTACACTTCGTCGGATATTTATACAACCAGTTACATGAGATATTCACAAAAAGTTATTGCCCAAGTGCGAGTTTCGTGAAAACTGACTCAGTGACAGTCATACGTCACTTAGACGAGTAAATAAATTTCTACTCTAATTTCGACATTTATTGGCGGATTTTCATGAAACTCATTCTTGATCGATTACAACAGGTATAAAGTTGTCACTATCCACAACATGAAGGCATATAGAGGGAGAAGAGGTATAGCTACACTCATTCTTAACCTTGGATCTAGATGTGGTGAGTGTGCAATTTCATCCCTCGGCTGCTGCACGCCCTGAGAAAGTACGCCGGTACCCACTAAATAGGAGACTGGGCTGATCCATCTTGATCGACCACTTTTTTTTAACATGACTTCAATACCAAGTTTTATGAAAATCTGATATAATTTAGACGGGCAGGCGTAGTTTCCACATCGGTCCTTGTTTGTTTTGTTTCGTCATGGCGGCCTAAAATTATCTGAAATTTCCGCGTGGAGTCTGAATGCACATTTATTTATTTATTAGCATTTCGGTTCGAGCCCTTACAATCCCGATGCACCTAGGCCTTATAAACGGTCCGTTGTGCCCCATAATCTGATCTCAGCTCCGGGGCGCTCTGTTCCTTGCTGAAGTTCTAGATGGCCCCCAGACTTAACTTTTAATGTCCTCTGGGTCCAAGAAATAGGAACCTAGATATGCAATTTCTTTATCTCTCAAAAGTCCCAGTAAACGAACCCCGTCCAGGTTCACCAACAGGGCCCCTATGGAGAGAGCTGCCCGTTTACAATGCTTTTTTTTTTTTACATATTTTTCAAATTCTTCATAAAAATTTCCCTAAATAAAGATTTGTTCCCTTCTCTCAAAGGAATGGAAAGGCCCTCCATGTTCCGCAAAAGCGGGGCCCTTATGGAAACAGACGCCCATTGCCAGAGCCTTACTAAGGGGTCCTCAGTAAAGGAGCCCTCCCTCCCGGTTCCCCTCATAGTGCTCCCTCGGAAAGAGATGCTCCATTCCCAGAGCTGAATGCACATTACCACTGAGTATTACTGGAGTAGTTGGCAGCGCACATTCACGTCGCAGGAGGGCACTTTGAACTCTCTTTGTGACATGTTTCATTATTGAACAGTCTGCAGTTATTGCCAAATTATCGTTGAAACTAATACGTTCGAATCACGCCGATTCCTCGAGCGTTCTGCATTTGCCCAGTGTGAACAGACTCATCTATTCACATCCACTTCATGATGTGAACAGACTCATCTACTCACATCCACTTCATAATGTTAACAGACTCATCTACTCACAACCACTTCATAATGTGAAGAGAATCATCTACTCACATCCACTTCACAATGTGAACAGACTCATCTACTCACATCCACTTCATAATGTGAAGATACTCATCTACTCACATCCACTTCATAATGTTAACAGACTCATCTGCTCACATCCACTTCAGAATGTGAACAGACTCATCTACTCACATCCACTTCATAATGTGAAGAGACTCATCTACTCACATCCACTTCATAATGTGAAGATACTCATCTACTCACATCCACTTCATAATGTGAACAGACTCATCTGCTCACATCCACTTCATAATGCGAACAGACTCATCTGCTCACATCCACTTCATAATGTGAACAGACTCATCTAATCACATCCACTTCATAATGTAAACACCAAGTCTGGAGTCTGGATAGCTCAGTCAGCATAGTGACTAGGCTACGGTCGGACTTCTGAGGAAACGAGGTTCGATTCCTTGCAGGCATAAGACATTCATCTCTTCCCCAAGCGCCAGGGTCAACCTATCCTCACATTCAATAAGCACTGAGGTAAATTGGCTGGGACGTCATTCTAATCACTCACCTGCATCTAGTGTCGAGAATAAGAATGAGTGGAGCTGTACCTATACTCCCCTATACGTCTTCATGGCGTTCATAGGGACAACTTGCTTGGTGAGGAATCCACTAATGCATCAATAAATTACAGTACTTTTTTCTCGCATGACGGCTTCCAATTTCTATTCATCCAACTAAACAGGTTACTTTCAGCTAGCAGTAAGTCTCCTTTCTGTAGGTAATCCTCCAAAATGCTCTTCACGGTCCGCTCTCTGTGCGTGTAAAGTATTTTAATATCATTTTTACTAGCAACTTGCGAAAGCCGCAGCAGTGACGAGCGCTAGGCGCGCCGCGGCCACCCCTGACGGAAAAGGCGTGTGTCCACAAGTCAGTCGGCTATTAAAGACAGCTGCTTGTGTTTGTACGTTCCTTACGAAAAACGCTTGAGTCACTCGCAGGCTGATTTTTGTTTCTCCTGTAAATCTTGTTTCAGTGACTCGCGCCCATTTCCAGAACGGGCTTCTCAACTGACTGCACATTGCATGTTCTCTTTGTGCCAGCAGCAAGGTTTGTTGAACCTCTTTTGCGACATTACACTCAGATAAAATGCCTGACCTCTGATAGGCTTATTTAGATTGAATGTAAGCAAAGAGCTGTTTGTGTATCACATGCAAAACGATAAACATAATCACAATCATCACCGCTTTCTTCTTCCTTTTTCTTATTCAAGTAATAGCACAGGCAACAAACGGGTTCGACCTCACATTTCATCTTCTCCGAGGTCTAGGTGGACGAGCAAAATGCACGAATATTTAAACCATTTCTGTTTTGGGGGTTACCAGCCCACCTGTCCTACGTCCAGCCTGGAGGACAAGTAATTATAAAACACTATGTATGTATGTATGGTTCTATGTATGTATGTATGTGTGTATGTATGTTTGCATGCATGTATATATGTGTGTGCATGTACTATGTGTGTATGTATGTATGAAAAGGATAAAATTTCACCTGTCCACAATATGAAGGCATATAGGGGGAGTGGAATTATGCCTCTACTTATTCGTAACTTCAGCGCCGAATTTGAATCGTCAAAGCCACGCCCCCGTCGCTTTCTCACCCGGGAAACAAACCCGGTACCTATTGCACAGGAGGCTGGAAGGGCCGACAGCCGCTGCGGAGGTTTAGCAGAAGAGAGAAATGTCATTCCCCTACCGGGATTATATTTATGTACCTAATTACGCCATGCTCAAGCAGCGGTCTCGGATACAAACGGGCCCAGGCTGTTCCTTTTCTACTGCCACGTACTTGAAGCCTGTTCTGTGCGAGTGACGCAGCGTTCCGCAAGGCGCAAACAGTATCGAGGCGAAGACCTGAAGACAAATGTAAGGTCGGAGGTAAAGTTACACATGTGCACACCATAGAGGGGGGCAGAGGTGTTTCTCCACTCATTCCCTTATCTGTTACACTAGATGGAGGCGCCTGGTCAGCTTCACGCCCCGGACTTTTTAGCCGCGGGGAAAAACACCCTGTACCCGCCGAATATGATGGGGCTGGGGGCTTTGGAGAAAAAAAACTCTCTTAAACTAGCCGGGAATTGAACCTCGGATCTTCCAACCCGTCTCGGCTCAATGTACAGTATAAAATAAATCGGCACAATAAATATGCCTGATTAGGATTGTAAAACGTCAGAAATCAGAGCAGATCCAATATGTGCAATGTTGTCCACTGTCACTTCGGATTGACCAGTGTTCCTGTCGCTGTCTGCAACCTTGCACGCCAGATGTAAATTTGTACCTGTACTTCATTACACACCATACCATTAAGAAATGTGGGATGTAGGCATAGCTCCACGCACTCTCCATCTTGGTACTAGAGGTGAGTGATCAGTCGGACGCTTCCGCTGGTCTTCACCCACCCGACATGAAGCTGGTTGGGTCCGACAGCCAGTATCGGCGCTCCGAAGTAGAAAAGACCTTTGCCCCTGCCGGGATTTGATCTCTGATGTCCCAGTCGTCTGGCGCTTCGTGCTACCAGGTTTATGATGTTCGAAAACAGGGTTTGGAGGATGAAATATAGTCCTGAGGGAGAGCAAGGGGCAAGAGATGGAGAAAATGGTACTTATCATCAAATATGAGGTTTATCGGAAAACAAGAACAAGATGGACAGGAAATATAGCATGCAAGGGAGACATGAGAAAGAATAAGCATTTTAATCGGAAACTCCCAAGGGAAGAAACCAATTGGTGAGTCGGTGACGTAGACGGAACTATTACATAGGGTCATTATTTATCAGACAAGTATCGGCTGTCACTTCCTGTCGGTTCGTTTGTCGTATTAACGTGGCCAACTCAGTCGACAGCCCACACGTGTGACCCAGCAGCCGCTGACAGTGACAAACTACAGTTGCCAGATAAAATAATTACCCTGTAATAAAATGGACCTTTAAGAAATATGGCGTGCGGGCGTGCAGTGGGTTAAACTGGCTCGGTATAGGGGCCTTACAAACACGGTAATTAACCTTCAGCTTCCTTAAATGGCAAGAAATTTCTGGGTAAGCTGACTTCCCATTTCTTGTGTATGAAGCCTCTTATTTGCTGCAACCGACGTAGCTTCGGCCTGGTCGACCAAGAAAGTGGGATTCGATTCTCGACAGGGACAGAGGATTTCCCCTTTTCCAACGCCTTAGGATAGGCTCTGAGGCCCACCGAACCGCCTGTCCATTGCGTACTATGACCCTTTCCCCGTGGGTAAAGGGCCGGGGTACGAACATGAGCCGTTACTTCCATTTAGTACCGCGGTTAAGAAGCAGTGGAGCTGCACTTCCATTCACAATACGCTACCACGCTGTGTGCTACAGTAAGCACAGAGATACCTTTAAATTTGCCACATACATGGCACATGAACCGCTGATGTAACCTGTAATTGCCCCAGCTTGTGGACAGCTTCAGCAGACAATCGTGCGGGAGGACTGACCCCAGTAGCAAGATACGTCATCACGCGTCAGTGGCTGCCATCGCGGCAGTCAGGGCGATATCAGTATCCTGACCCGCGTTCGCAACTTAACCGTCCAGCGATGCCCGCAGTCTACACGACGACACGAACTGCAGGCAGTAGTGATCAGGTAACCGTGACGTCACATGTAATTACCAGGTAAGTTCAAATGGATGTATAGACGTACGATGGTTTCGTACGGGTGCTGCATCTCTCTCAGGCAGGGAAAACCGACTGTTTTCTCTAAATGGTGCCGGAGTTGCAAAAATTGTTACCTGCCGTTTAAAAAATGGTGTCCACCACCAGGTGAGCAATCAAATTGTGGGCCGCCAAGCTACAACACCCCCTTCCCAAATAGAAATTTTAAAAAGACGAAAGGTTTCGTAGACACGATTGTATCAATGTTTTACGTGAATTTGGCCTTCAGCCGAAATCAGCCCCTGAAATCGCCCGATGTCTAGTACATTGCAACACCGAACACTGACTTCAGAAACGAAGTGTCAAAAAATAAAGAAGAAGATAATCAGGTGAGAGAGTGATGAAACATGCTGCTAAATTTATATGTATATAATGCACATGCAAACAGCGTTGTGTTTAGTGGTATTTAGGACACCATTTTTGGAACACGGGTTTAAAGTCAAATATAAATTATATATATATATCCTAAGGGTCAGCCACACCCTCCCCTACCCCAAATGGAAATTCTGGGTGCGCGCCTGTCCTCCACCCTCTACGTTCCAGTACCGCTGACCAAAACGAGATGTTTGGTGCTATGCGTTGGATATACGTTCCTTCATTTGGCAGTACGCACGTACGTACGTGTTGCTGACAGTGACAAATTGCACTCGTCTCGCTTTGCTGCAGATTCCTTACACCGGCACCACTCTAACGCACCAGAGACCTTTTTGAGAAGCTGACAGTTTGTCAGCCAGTCAAGAATTTCCTCGCATTTTGTGGAACCCCTAAGTTAATTACCGCGCTCACCAGAGCCCGCCACTTGTATACTGAGCCAGATCAACCCAGTCCACGCCATTCAGCCCTATTTTTAAGACAATTTCCTTATTGTCCTCCCATCTGCGTCTAGGTCTTCCAAGTAATCTCTTTCCTTCAGGCTTCCCCACCAAAGCCATGTGCGTATCTCTTCCCCCTACGTGCCACACGCCTTGCCAATCTCATTCTCCTTCATTTGATCACCCAATCTTCCTCCTTACCCTATTGTCAGACATCGTCAGCCTATGCTCTTTCCTTAATGTGAGAGACCAAGTTTCACACCCATACAAAACCAGGTAGGAAGGGCACGATATTTGGTTTCGCCCACCAAATCTGCAATCGCTAGCGCTGTTAAACTGACTCGCTCGCATTCCGTTTGAGGAATTCACGCGGTGAGCCATATTCGCTGATGATGGTTCCAGTCGAAAAACGCTGGGTAACGCAACAGTTGACTGATTACTGATGATCTGCTATTTAAGCACGTGAAGTTCGTTTGATAATGAAATACAACGGCGGAGACCGCACAGTTACGTTTTCCCGAATCTGATACACAACCATGTTTTGAACGTAATAAATCAGGTGACGGGTAACTAACTGATCAGAAATGTGCATAACTGCTAACAAACGCGAATTCCTCGCAACTGCGACAGTTGTGTCATCAGCAGTCTCACAACAGCAACGCAAACCTTCGCGACCCTCAACTTCCCGTTCCTCCAGTACCTGATTCATCGAATTTATCTGGTTGCAACGTCCTTAGCCGAAACTGACAGACGTAATGGCGCGGGTTACCGCTGGATACTGTGAAGGAAAACAGGAGTCACAATTGAAACGAACTGTAAACCTTCAAATATGACCACACAACACAAAACCGAATTACGCCTTTAAAAGCAGATTAATTAAAAAAAATGAAAATAGGCCTACTTTTCCCCAGTGATCGGCGATTTCCGAAAGAGCACGGTTTTTTTTAAGGTTCCCAGGTTTCGCCCGTTTGCCCTTCTGGGAAGATAAGGGTCTAGGTGAAGATGAATATGGAGCAATGTCGGACTGATACGACAGGGGAAACCCGAAGAGTTCACAGAAGAACCCGTCCCAGTGCCACTCCATCCACCATAAATCGGTTTGATTCCGGGTCTTTGCAGTGAGAGGCCGGCGACCAACCGCCTGACCCACAGCACGGACAAGATTAAACTGCGTTATTTATAAATATACGCATATAAGGGTACACTGCGTACCACGCAGGTGGGCCGGGATAGCTCAGTTACTACAGCGACTCGCTATGGGCTGTACGATACGAAGATCGAATCCCGGGAGGCGAGATTTTCCGTACCCGTCCAGACCGGACCTGCGCCCCACCCAGCCTCCCATGCATGGGAAACCAGTCTCTTTCCCAGGGGTAAAGCGGCCGGAGCCTGGCGTTCATCAACACTGGCATCGAGTGCCGCGGTTAAAGAAAGAGTAGAGCTATAGCGCTTCTCCCTGTGTGCCTTCATGGCAGGTTACAGGAAGAACTTTACTCTTCTCGCACCGCGCAGTAAACACACTCCGTCTCGGTTATACAAACCAGTTAGTTAATGCTGTATAGGGAAATAATCGCTGTTTGTTCTCAGATCCACACAAAACACATAAAGTGTGTGGGCAGAACGTACAACTGCTGAATGTTAACACATTGAGGACGGGGCATTTAAATTGTTAAAATGCCAGTTCCCGGGGTTTAAACAACTTAAATCAACTTTTGTACTGTTTCTTTAAAAATTTATAACAAATTCGCTATCTATTTTTGTGAACCTAAATTTTCAGGAAATACTCACCAAGACCCTAGTAGTGCTGGAGGGTGTGATACCTCTGGAAATATTCCGCCTTGTGGAGTGGCACTAAGCAGAACTTGCAGATGTACAGAGTTTCACTTCTTTTTTTGTGGGCAGCACAAACATGGCACCTCCTAGCAGTATATTTTCTTTCACCCCGTTCACTTCCAACAGTTTTCTCTAGCACATGTTTCCGCATATCACCCGAAAGTCTCCCAGGGAGGTCCTCAAGAGGCACACGAGGGGTTTGGGATGTTCCTGTGCGTGCTGCGTCTGTATCTGAGCATGTCTCCAACTTATCTGTAGCCCAGTCTTTTGCCACTTGTAGCAGAAATTCTTTGTATCGCATTTGTGATGTAGGGTTTAGATTTTGATAGATTCGAAAAGAATTGAAAAGTGCACAATTTATAAGCCAAAATGCAACTTTCTTTGGCCACTTCACTGTTTTTCTCAAGAGAGAATAATAAGACAAGTACTGATCTGCCCTATCA
>Ga0136643_10017230_pt1 | contig 10869 bp, 6 predicted proteins | sample TergutLab28metaG_FD_96883 | JGI IMG/M metagenome (GOLD analysis project Ga0136643, IMG submission 96883) | Labiotermes labralis P1 segment gut microbial communities from Petit-Saut dam, French Guiana - Lab288 P1 (version 3) (version 3) | ecosystem: Host-associated > Arthropoda: Insects >... | reverse complement strand
TGCAGTATTTGGGACCGCAAGAAGCCCCCACTTTTCTCAGGCCATTATCTCCGTAACCGTTCAACTTTGGATATAGGTGTTTTGGGTTATATCGGTATACCTTAACATAAGGAACACTCTCCCTAAGTCTTGCACATTCCTCCTGGGACACCCTGTATATTAAATATGAACAAGTACAACACTCACTAGAACAGCAGTTTTTACCCTTTTTAAATTTGCTCATTTTGCTCTTTAGGTCATTAAGGTAGATTAGGTTGCGCATTCTACTTATTTATTTACTTGTAACAAATTCCAATCTGATAGACCTTGAAAAAAACACAGTTGAGACCTTTAAACAACCACTTAATTGGTTTTTAAGTTACTTATTGTCATAAAATATAAAAAAATCTTTATTCATGTTAAAACCAGAAATGCTCCCACTTTGGACATACAAATTGGATACCACAAGACAATTACCAGTATTCTTCATACCAAATTCCTTGGTATAACTATTGAAAATATGTTAATTTAGAATACCCACCTAAATCAATTACTAAATTAAGTAGGGCCTGTTATGCGATAAGAACTATCAAATCTTTTATGCTGACTGCCACTTGAATTATGGTACATCACGCCTACTTCCTCTCATCAATGAGTTGAGGCTTCATCTTCTGGGGAACTGTTCATCGAATACCAACATTTTTCCACTTCAAAAGAAGTATATAAGAATTATCACCAGTATCAGCATCAGAGTTTCACGCACACATTATCTTAAAAGAACTAAAAATAGGTCCGCTCCAATCTCAATACAGAAGTTCATATGTATGATACCACCCATAGTACTGACCTGTATTTGCCGTTTTCTAGGTTATCAACATATCAAAAAGTAACCTTTTATATGGGTATTACTTACTCCATGGAGCAGCGTCCTTCTTGAGAAGCTAACCAGTTCTCAGCTAGTCAAAAAATTCCCCTTATTTTATGTAACCCGTAGGTTCATTACCGCATTCACAAGTGGCCGCTTATTATGGGTATTAGGATCTTTAACAGTCTTCCCTTTGCAATAAAGGCACTTACCGATAATTTTAAACATTTCAAAATGTTTTTTTTCATTCATTCAATTCATTACAGGAATATTTTGATTTAAATAATCGTAAGTAATTATTATATGGTCCTCATTTTACATCTTTATAAAAAATCACAATTATTTATTGTATTTCCTTTTATGTGGCTGTTTATTCTAAGATTTGGGCCCAAGAAGATCAGAATTTCTCATTTAAAATATTCATTTGGCAGCCACCTTTGAATCTGCTGCCCAGGGCGTCCACACACATCCCCTCCCCCTACAGCTATGCCCCTGGTCATGCATAATAAACACTGAAAATGAAGTAACCTCTTGTAGTACAAGATAAACTAATATTCTGACAGGTTCAGTCAGTGCTTCATAAAATTTGTATTATGCTTCAGCACACACACACACACACATTCCACTGATCCATCACTGTGCTGTAGAAAACTTGGATATGAAACACATTGTGGTACAGTAAAAGGTTAATATATAAGGAGCCATTAGTCATAAAGACAACAATTACAACCAGACAAAAATCATGTACATGTATAACATTGGGTTCATAATTTATTTCCTATAGCAGTAATCATAAACATTTATTTCATGCTTGTAATCTAAAAATTCCTTAATTGAATAAAAGGGTCAAATAATTACCCACCTTTTCAATTCTGCTACAAGGCGCTTCTTATCATTTTTTATATCTATTCTGGGAGTTCAATAAAAATTTATATGTTGGCACAATACACACCTTTTTGAAATTACGTAAGGTTTGCTATTGACCTGTGAAGCTGTAATTTTTTTCTTGTATTAATTCCATACATAGAAAACTTCAAATTCAAATATTCCCTATTATTTGCTATATAAGTCGCTAAAGATGATATATACTGAGATGGTACAACCATTATTTCCAATGCTCTGAAAACAGGTTGACTTCTGATCGTGCTCCCATCATACTTTTCACAAATATTTTCTGTAACTGAATGACCCTTTTGTAGAATTAGCACAAAATATAATTCCACAATTCATTATAGAATAAAAATATGCAAAGTACATCACTTACAGTGTGTCTACATCACTAAATTGATATATATATACATATATATACATATACACACACACATATCTAACAGCATAACAGGCACTATTAAATTTGGATATTATTTGCTCAATATGACTCTTCCAATCCAGATGTTTATCAATTGTCAAACCAAAAAAAAATTGTATTTGTTACTTCTTTAATTTTTTACCTACACAGATAGCTTGAAATGGATTATCTTGGAAATAATTTAGATTAAATTTTAATACATGTCATTTGTAAATATACGAATTAACGACTGGTTACAAACCATTTACTCATATGATTCAACACAAATGCAGACCTCTTTTACAAATCCTATAAATAATTACCAGCAATTAATACACTTGTACCACATGTAAACAGTGGGGGCTGAGATTGGGTTTATACCAAGAGGAACATCACTAATATAGAGTATGAAAAACAAAGGTCGCCAAATTGATCCCTGGGGAATACCAGTTAGATTTCGGTTTCTGGTTTTGTAGTATTATTTCTCAAGCATCAGCTTTTTTATTATTAGATCCAGTCAGTGTTTACTCCTTGTATGCCATAATAATATAATTTAACTATAAGAATTTTACAACTGAAACAATCAAATGCTTTGGCCAAATCACAAAACACAGCCCCTACCTTCTTTCATTAATTAACAGCAGGAAGAATATTATCTGTTAATGTAAAAACTGCATTTTCAATGGAAATTTCTTTTCTAAATGAATTTTTTCTGGTACTAATAAATTATTAACTTGCAATATTCTCTCAGAGATTTTTGGAAATGCAATTAGTAATGATATAAGGCCATAATTTGTCAGTTTCATTTTATCACCCTTCTTAAATATGGGCTTAAATATTGAACACTTAAGTCTCGCAGGATAAATATCAGATTTTAATGGCTACTTAATCTATGACTGAGTTGTTTACTTATTATAGATGCACAAGTTTTAAAATCCTACTGGAACTTTCATCATATCGTGACAAACTTTTTGGCTTGAAGGACCTTATTATGCTTATCACTTCCAATTCCACTATAAGGATTCTTTTCATCTCCATAATATTACTTAAATACTTCTACTGTAACAATTTCATGCCTGAACTTATCTCTGGATAATCAATATTTAAGTTCTCTGCTACTGAAAAAAGTTATTTATTAAAAGTATATGCTATTTCCTCGGTATCATTTAGGTTCCCATTTTCCCAGCATAATGAAGAAATGTTATCAAATACTTGAATTTGATCAGTTTCTTGTTTAATAACACTCCATGCTCCTTCTATTTTATTTACTGAATTTGTTTAGAGAGTACTGCAATGTAATTTCTTTGCTTCTCTTATTACTTTCCTTGAGATAGCATAATATGTCATAATGATCCTTTATTTTTGGATTTATAAAATTATTTTGATGCATTAAGTAAAACTCTACAAAACTTACATCTCATATTTATATAATTATTGTATAACACCTGGACTTAAACTTTTATACACCTACAATATATGAGGTGTGAACATTAAACAAGACTAGTTTAACCCCTTTAGTCCCAGTGGCTACTTCAAGTTACCATCAGTTTTAATAATAAAAACATTCTGCCCACAAAGTATATTTGTATCGATCTCGTACAAACAATGAGTATCTCTCTACATAGCATAAACAGAATAGTTTTTATAACCGAGATGCAGTGTGTCTACTGCACAGTACAGATTGTATCTTTAAACGTACTTCAGGATAGTCTTGGTCTTTAAAGGTTTAAAACACACAGTTTTTTAATGCCTACTGTATCTACATGTATCACTTTCAAGGTAATTTCAGTGGGAAGTTACGTGCTGCCCCAAATAAGCCTTCCAAGCCCTAAAGCAACCCCTTAAGTCATCGTGTGACAGTATGCCACCTTCTCCATACACCTCATATAATGAACTGAAGATTTCAGCGGCAGATTTCTTCAACTTCCTTAGAGCTGACATTTAGTAACTGTTCAGTTTTTAATAGTATGATTGCAACAAGTTACAAGTGTTTACATGAAGTACTAATCCACACTAAAGAAAGGTAAAAGTAAAGCTGTCCCTGTCCATGCCATGAAGGCATATAGGGGAGGAGAGATACAGCTTCAGTCATTCTTAATCTCGACACCAGATAGATGTGTGGTCGACTGCATGCCTCAGCCTACCACTGGAAAGGAGTCCTGGTACCCACTGAACAGGAGGCTGGGTGGATTCCATAACTGATCTGGACAATTTAGAGACGAGAAAAATATCTTGCCCCTGCTGGGATTTTATCCCTGGATCTAACAGCCCTTAACAGTCACTATACCAACTATACTATCCCAGCTCCCCTCACTCCATACTACATCAGTGTAAAAACATGTGGTTTGGCATGTGACTGGAGAAAGATGCTGCAGTAACTAGTATTTGGTTTGGTGATCACCACTGATGGTAAGGAGCTGTGTGTAATGTATCATTATTTAATAACCACATCTCTTATAAAAACAAAATACAATGCACATGGATCTGCAATGTCTCTACCCTGAGCCTTCAGTATCTGAGCTGAATAAATTGTCTTCTTATGTTGGAATAAAGGATCATATAGACACCTTGAGCTACTGACAACTACTTAAATTGTAGTGAAACTACCTGCAGTCCAAACAACAACTCGGCAAGAATAATGCATTAAACTAGTATCTACAGAAGGCACCATTCGCAGGTTCAAGGAACTGTAACAAGTCACGGCATGTCCACACTATATACAATAAAACAGGCTACTACATTAGTGACAATGTCTTGAGATGGGCTCCCACTTTCAAATTAAAAAATATCCATATTTGCAGTTACCCACATTCACTATGAACAGAGAACTTTTATCCAAAACCTAACAATATGAATGTAAATTTCATCATCAACATCCACATCATCATCATCATCATGTCAGAGACTGGATATAGTTTACATTTATATCCATTTTAAAGAATAAAATATTAGAACAGGAGTTGCAATGGAATATTAATAACATAAATAATTATTAAAAAAGTAAAATGAAAGAGGAAATTAATGTGAAAATCCAAACAACAAACAGAACTCTTGAAACAAGGCAAGAATTGAAATGATGATGAAACTGCACAATGTAACTGAAAACCAAACTGCTGACTGCATCTAAAATTTGGGAAAGGAAAAGAATACATAAATCAGTGATGATCTTTTTAAGGACCAAAATATGAGGTAAATCATCAAAAGGAGACATAAAACATCAAAAAAAGCTGACTTCATGGTAACACAACAAAACACAGACAACATAAGAAAACATACATATGAAGCTTCAGCTCCAACAGAAGAGCAAAACACTTTACCCTGAAGCAAGAAGCATGGGGCACCATCATAAAAGTAGATACAGAAGGAATGAGCCAGAATGGAAAACTCGTCCCCAAAAAATCTGAAGTTAATATAAATTATAGTGACTGATCCAGTGCCTCAGACTCAAATGACCTTCCAAGCATAATCTACTGCAATATGTCAGCAGAAGTGGGACAGTCCTGCAAAAAGCAATTACTCCAGTTACAAGTACACAACGGGGATAATGTGTTTAAAAAAAAATAAAATAAAATGCAAACCTGCCATTCTACTACTACCTGTCTATCTATTCTGCTTTACTCAGCTAACATTTTAAATAAATATATAATTTTGAACTGTCCTTAAAAACCTTAAGTATTTGTAACTAAGAAACTTCCTGCATGTTTCACACACAGACATGCAAATCAAATGATGGATTTTCTTAGATAACAAAAGTCTAGCACATATAGCATACACTTCATTTTATCTATATTTTACAAGACATTATACCAGAATATAGACAAACACACTCCAATCACATACAAGAAATATTAACATTTTAAGTACATCAGCCAAATACCAGGAGATGCCTCATGCTGCTACGTGGAATGTGAGTTATATTGCGGCCTGTGACCTTCTAGTACATACATACATACACACACCCATATATGTTCTACACCGAAATATGCAGTTCTCTTCTTCTTGCAATACATTACATAAAACCAGTAAGAGACAGAATATTGTGGAATTTTCATTCTTAACACTATTCTTAAATTATACAACAGCCACACAAGCTATGTAAGTGTTTCTTGTATAAAGTTGGGCAAAATTTAATGCACCCGATGTTTTCAGTTATGATGTGTTTATTTACAGTAACACACTACCAATGGGTGTCGATAACAGAATTACAAAATTTAAACATGATATATTTTATGTTATTCATTCCATGCATATTCTTACAATTAATATACTGGCCAACAAATACGCTCAGTAAAACACACTTTATTACAAGTATTAACCTCTTACGTGTTTCAGCACTGGGTTTCTTTAGTATACTACACCGCCCAACACCAAACACTTCATCTAGAGGAGATCTCTTCAGATCACAAAGATCAAGACGTGTGTATGATACTGTATGGTTGTTATGGAACAACTACAGTAGCCCACACATTGCTGCCATGTGGGTGTTCCCACAGAAGTCTGTATACAACGATATGAACTTGTAACTGGAAAGGCTATCACATAGCTTTAATATCACAATATTGTAATTTTATGCTTATCAATTTTATGTATTTTAGAATTTTAATATTTTAATCATTCCGATGATGACAACATTGGACCGAGGAGGGACGAGGTAACGGGGGAACGGAGGAGACTGCATAACGAGGAGCTAAATGATCTGTACTCCTCACCCAATATTGTGCGGGTGATAAAATTGAGAAGAATGAGATGGGCTGGGCATGTGGCGCATATGGGTGAGGAAAGGTGGGTGTATAGGGTCTTGCTGGGGAAACCAGAGGGAAAGAGACCACTGGGGAGACCTAGGCGTAGATGGGTGGATAATATTAGGATGGATCCCCAGGAGGTGGGATGTGGGTATATGGACTGGCCCAGGATAGAGACAGGTGGCTTACGCTTGTGAGTGCGGCAATGAACCTTCAGGTTCCGTGAAATGCGGGAAATTTCTTGACTAGCTGCAAACCAGTTAGCTTCTCAAGAAGGACTCTGCACCATGGAGTAAGTAAATAAGTAAGTAATGATGACAACACAATACCTAGACTAGTGTGTTGGGTGTTATTCTTGTGACCTGAAAAACTCCCTAGGGATGGCACCCCAGTGCTGAAACACATATGAGATTAATTCTTGTCATAAGTTGTATTTCATTGAGTGCATTTGTTGGTTGATATATTATCAAATAAATGATAAATCTGTTTCTACTGTGTGATCGATTATTAACAATTAACATACCTGTACAAAACAGTTACCTTTTACAGTTACAGAGTACAAGAATGAGGAATGTTTTTGAGGAAGAAACTTGACAGAAACTAACAAAGTTGTGTGCTTTAAGATTATCCGTTCATAAAGCCTGTTCTTTGATATCACACATATCATCAGCTCAACATGGCACAACAAATGTACTGCCGACCATACTGTCTTATGTTTATTTACTTACAGCACAATGGGACGTCACAGTTAAACATCATTATTACTTCCAAGCTTTCAATGCATTTTCACATTCAAATTATGAATTCTTAGCAGGAACCTAAAATGTGCCTTAATCTGCAAAGTTTGAAAGAAGAATCGATCCTTTCTTAGACATCAGAAATGTGCATCATAACTGTAAAGAATACCTGTTTCACAAATGGTGATAACATAAAATAAGAATCCTTTTTCTTGGTGTGTGACACCACGCAGTTCCATAAAATTTACCAAAATTTTGGATAAGTGTGCTGCCTCGACCTTCGGAGCAGAACAATAAAGCATGCAGGAAAATTTTGTGGTATGGTGGTATATATATTAACCTGAATATAAGATGATCCTACCTACTTCACAACCTTTGATTTTCAGGATAAGACCTATAATGTAAAAGGTAAAGCTATCCCTATAGTTGCCTGGACAGGCCCTGAGGGTTCCAGGAGGCTGAGACTCCCAGATTTCAAAACAATCAGCACATGAAGGTGGTAAGGTCGTCAGTCCTATGCACTGGCTGCCTTTACCTCCAAAGGAATATTGCTGGTACTCATTTCTGTCAAATGGCTTTGTCAGCACCATGGCCAAAGTGCAGCCAAAAGGATAATGTTAATGAAAAATTCCAAAGATACCAACGGGAAAGGAACCCACCACCTTCTGGCTTGTAGCACAGTGCCTCAACCACCTGTGCCACCGTGTGCCCCTGGATACTTTGGCTGGTATGATGTTAAGATGTTTTTGGCATTTAAAAAAGGTATGTAAACAATAACATTTTAACACTTTACCAGCCACAGCATGCACATTATTGTATTTACAGCTGCTCTTTTATATTATTTCATATATTTAACATTGCACATATGTAATCCATATTGACAGATAGGAGTTGTCATTCTCCTATGGAATTAGGAGGAAGCAAGACAAAAATGAAGGTCAAGGAACAAAATAGCCTTATTTTTCTGGCACAAATCTGTGTTGTATAATGAAGATGAAGTCGACACTTTCCTCTAAAATGCTGGTACATTTTTACCAGACTACATGGTAGAACATTCAAGAAAACTGTACCTTCAAAGCCACAGAGTCACATGCGGTAAGAATCTAAAGTCTTGCAGAGTGGCAAATTGTTTTCAACACTTGTCTCTCCACTTCTGATGTAACACCAACATTACATAATTCTGGTAACTTCTCCCTTATTTTGAATATGCAAATGATTACAAACATTAGTGTAACATTACAAGCTATTTCTCCCATCTGTTTACAATATGCTAGCTTCTGTACTAGTAATTTTCCATGCTGAGTGTTGATATAAATAAAACAGAGTTCTTCAGGTTTCTGCACACAACCAATAAGAAGTGTGTAGGATGGGTTAATACAAACAACTTTGTTAATCTAATGGACATGTCATTTTCAGGTACTTTTCCTGATCTATAGTTTAACTGATTGTGAAGACCAGAACTGCGACCTGTACCAGCTAGTTCACACAACACACAAAATGTTGTTGTGATTTCATGTACAGGTTCCTCTAAGTTTAAAATAAAAAATTTGCAGCCATGTTATTCAAAATACAGAACATCACAGTTGTGTGTGCCAATGTAGAACATCACAGTTGTGTGTGCCAATGTAACACTTTAGAAGGCAGTAAGAAACATATGCTGATGCATCCCTTTAGAATAGAATGTTGTGAGTAAACTACTTTAGCATGCAACGGAATGTGCATCGGACTTGTGCCATAACGTCATGAAGTCGACAACAAAGAGTGACCTCCAAAACTCGTGTGTATTTATACACACACACACACACACACACAAAACTGGCAGAATGAAGGCTCACAAGTATATATTAATATTCACAATCACAGTACAGTATATTTTTAAAAGTCTTACAGTTGACACACTATGTATATTATTCCATTTTTTGTAAATCACTTGTAATTGGTATCTTTAAAAATTTTTAAAAACACTTATAGAGTTTTTAAAATATCCTTAGGCCTCTTGTAATTAGACAATGCCCTTATACTCTCTACATACATTTTTAATGCACTGTTATTGTAAAAGGGGGAGATCTCTAACCTTATGAGTACATAGGGTTTCTGTATACATTTGTGTGTTCTTGTATAATGGCCTGACGTCCCACACTCAGGGCTGAAGAAACTAGCTGCCAAGTAACATACAATTGTAAAGCAAAGCATTGTGTGTGTGTGTGTGAATAGTAGCGAATACTTGTGACTGACACACCAATGGGGATGTTGCACATAAAGGAATGAAGGCTGTTAAGAATAAGCACTTTTTTTCATAAATGCATGCCCTGAGTTGATATGAAACACATTAAAATAAGTTCCTACCTACAAGCAACTGATTGGTATTATTACATATAGTAAAATAACTTTTCTAGTTGCTTTAGAATTCTATTCTGGTGCCAAATTAATACAGATAAGAAATTATTCTGATGAACTATTTGTCCAGCATGCTCACTTGAAAGATAGATGGAAATTGACATAATAAGTACGCAAAAATTTTAATTGGTTCTAACGACAGAGATTTGTCAAGAACAAACATGGCCACTCACATGTCAGCTTGCATTACTTCTGAGTATACTTATACTAAAAACACTGCATTCATGAACAGAGGGACAAGTGATCCATTGTGATTTTCCCAATAGTGCACACCTAGATGTTGGTGTTTTCAAACTGAATATGCAAGAAACAGCATTAGTTATACACTTGCAGTATTTTAAAAGAACATTACTTTCAGATGCTGCATGTTGGGAGTTCTAAATCAGAGAGATTCAAATCAGCAGAAATTAATTTTTTGGATATTTAGAAATAAATGTGTGCAAACAGATGAAAAATTGAATTTAAAAAAAGAGCGAATATAAATGAAATACTGTGGAAAGAAACAAGCTGGAGTGGTGTGGGGAGACAAGAAGAACGGGAAAGCACAGCTGAACAAAAAGAAAAAAAAAATTATCCACTGGACATAAAGAAGTGTAAGATGAATATGGGGACAGAGGCACAATAAGTTGAGAAATTTATAAACAAAGAGAAGGAAGGAATTTGTAAGCAAGATAGAGAAGAGTTACAAAGTGCAAAAATATAAATGGGAAAACCACAAGCAAAAGATAAGCACAGAATGCAAGAAATTAAATCATTCACAAGGAAAAATGAGTTCCTAATAAGAGTGCACAGTACTAGCATACCAGTGTATGGGCAAAAATTGAGACTTTTTTGAAAACAAAATTATATATATATATATAT
>Ga0136643_10017224_pt1 | contig 10872 bp, 5 predicted proteins | sample TergutLab28metaG_FD_96883 | JGI IMG/M metagenome (GOLD analysis project Ga0136643, IMG submission 96883) | Labiotermes labralis P1 segment gut microbial communities from Petit-Saut dam, French Guiana - Lab288 P1 (version 3) (version 3) | ecosystem: Host-associated > Arthropoda: Insects >... | reverse complement strand
CTTAGTTGCATACTGTTGTTACTGTGTGTTTGTGTTGCTGTTTAGCTGCATACAGTTGGTACAGTGTGTTTGTGTTGCTGCTTAGCTGCATACAGTTGGTACAGTGTGTTTGTGTTGCTGCTTAGCTGCATACAGTTGGTACAGTGTACTTATGTTGCTGCTTAGCTGCATACAGTTGGTACAGTGTACTTATGTTGCTGCTTAGCTGCATACAGTTGGTACACACCATGTTGGTTAAGTAAAGATGTGCACCATGGCGGAGATCGCTTAGTGCTCTGTTTAGTGCACGGTTATTGGACATACAGACTAATGACAAATATTTCTGTACCGTCAAATTGTTAGCTGCTTGCGAATTGCGAGCCGAGAAATTTTATATTTTCTTTCTAATTGTTGGATCCGAAGGCATACAGATTTGGGATCCCACAGCGCATTTTAAACATTGCTAAGTAAGGATCTGTATTCTTAGAAGGGCCTGAGGATGATTCTGTAAGAATCGAAACATGTCGCCCTAATACAATAATAAACATAATAAAGTTTTGTTGCGTTTGACTGATACATCATTGTATATTTATATATGTTTAGGGGGCACTGACGGCCGACCGGTTTGGACTCCACATAACAATGCAGTGCTTTATCGTTAGAGATATTTGCTAAGATTCCATGAACTGGTTTAAGAGACCACAACTTGCTTTCAGTCATATGATGATTCTCTTATCTCTGATACTCAATTAATAAATTAATTTGTTGATAATCTTCTAATTGCGATTGGTATAAATGTGTGGTTTGCTCCGCAAATCTCAGGGCATTGTGCACATAGGAGACCTGGCCGGCTGATTCAGAATCTCACTTGATTTATTCGGCCTGGTGTGGAATCTGTTTTTACCCCAAGTCTTGGTACTGTTCATGAGTGTAATACGACTGCTGCTGTTACAATTATTTGAATTGGTGAATTTATTGGTAGTACAACTCGGTTGTCTATATCTAGCAGCCGGAACGTATTGGTTTGTTGATCTTGTTGTACCATGTATGAATCAAATTCGAGTTTTGTGAAGTCTGAATATTCATAACTTCGATACGGACCCAAAAGTGCTGCGCGAGAGCATTTGGTAAAGACAGTTAATACGAAATTTTGTACATATCTGTTCAGTATTGTTGCAGGTGAAATAAGTGTAAGAACGCAAACAACAAATGTCTCCAACACTTCTTAATTTCATGAACATTGAAATAACGGATGCTAATCATGTCAGGTATTAAACATGTCTGCGTTATGTGTACAGAACTAGTTCGTACGTCGCAGTAAACACGACGCGTTTCCATTGCAAAGGCCAAGCTGTTAACGTTGTGCGGATCGTGTGACACACTTCAGTACGCCGCGCGGACAAATGCTAGCGTGAGTGGTCCAGTGCTGCAGCCACTGCCCTTTGGAACTTCGAAAAGAAATGCGTTGTAAAATATTAGACCAGATGCTGGTAGTGTCTGGGTAGAACATTTTGAAACCGGGTTGTTTTCTATCAACTGGGATGCGCGTTCGTTCCCGATAGACCGGTCCGGTCCGCTTCATGTTACTGCATTGAGGATAGGAAAGGTTTGGGGGAGCCAAATTCACGCCCGTAACTCTTACGTAAGCATTTAAGTACCTGACTTCCCCCCGCCGTTTCTTTACCTCCTCTGTGCCTCTGATCTCTATCACGGATTCCCAGATGCCCCACCAGAGACCTCTGCCATTGTTCCATGGCCCCCTATGACACAGAGCGTACTGACAGGCCGTGAATACCGCTACATCGGTGACGAGCAACCAAATTGACTTGAAAAGAGGCAGATCGGATTAATACGTTAATTGGCCGTGCGAACGCCATGTGTTTAGAGAAACAAGGGCTTAAGTGTATCGGTAAGGAAGAAGAATTGTGTTTAAATAAGAACATAATCTTTATGTGAAAACAAGCGATTGATTAGTGTGCATGGGAAGATAATATTAATATGGATCTAAGATAAGCTGGGTTTTTCTGTTTGTAGTCTTGTACTGAACGACGCTGTGAAGTCGGTAGATGAATGAAATGTGTGTGTGTGTGTGTGTTTGTGTGTGAAGCGGTGAAGGTGCGACACTGGGAGAGCGAACCGAAGTACTTGGGGAAAACTCGGTCGCGTTGCTATTTTGTCCACCACATGTCTCACACGAACTGGCTTGGGATCGAACCCAGGTTGTCGCTGTGAGAGTGGAGTGGTTTGAACTTGCTCAGGATACGGTCAGTGGCTGACATTTGTAATTAAGGTAGTGGATATTGTGATTTTGTGGAACCGAGGAGTATCTTGACCTGCTGAGGAACTGTCGACATAGACTGTGTCCATTCTGTGATTTGTACCGACATTGCACGTTGACTGATATCAGAACAGTAGGCTGTCGTGCTGACGGTTGTTGGTCAATGAATCGTGTATTGTGGACGGAAAATAGTGCGAGGAAGTTCACTCTGAACATGGCGATGTTGAGGATGATGTAGGGCCAGGGAAACGGTAAAGTTTACCCTGGAACAGACCACGAAGACCCAGAGGGGCAGTGGAGATATGGCTCTACTCCTTCTTTAACCTCAGCGCTATATGGGGTGGGTGGGTGGTCAACGCCACGTCCCAGCTGCTTTACCATTGTATAGTAAGCTAGGTGGACCCAGGGCCGGTCTGGAGGGATGCGGAAAATTTCGCCTCCACCGGGATTCGATCCCCGGACCGTCCAGCCCGTAACGAGTCGCTATACCGACTGAGCTATCCCGGCCCACGTGAGCCCACGTAGGTACTGAAGAATAAACTTGACTATTTTATTTTTTGAGGCTCAGAGTGAAACCTCTTAAAGCGCCAAATTGTTCTGCCAGGAGGTTGTTTGTATCGACAGCAAACTCGTATTAGCACCCACGACAACAAGAACAATATAGTCCCCCAGCTTATCAACAGTTCCCTGTTTTGTTTTGATTGTTTTGTTTTGTTTAACGACACTATCCTTAACTCCAAATATGCATCCCTGGCGTCGTTTCCAACATCGCCAGATTCGTGTGTCTCACAGCATTGTCGCTGAAGGTACACACACGAGTCTTGCAGGAGGAACGCTGTGTCGCCGGGCAAGTAGTCCCGGATGTTCCGAAAGGCGGTAGTGCATTCGACTGTTGGGTCAAGCAAGCCGAAGGTGGAGGTACTACGATACTTCGAAATATTGGCGCCTTTTCTCCAGTGGCCATGAGGTAGCATTCCTGAAGACCGGAATCTTCACGTGCCTGCATGTTAGGCATGTCCTCTCCTTACCTTCACGCCCCAGCTCTTGAAGATCCATTTGAACATAGTCCTTCCATCTACTCCTAGGTCTTCCAAGTGTTCTCAGTAATAATTCCCGAGAAATATTGGTACTCTATAGACACATTACATGTGTCATTCTTGTAGAAGTCTCATTCACGGTTTATCGTGTTGACCCTTGACACTTGGGCCCGTTTTGCACTTGTGGTGTCTTCCTACCGGTAGGTCTTGTTGAGTGTAACAAAGCGACAGTAGCCATGGTGAGGACTGCTCTCTATTGTAGCCAGAGGAAGCACACGGCCATTGTGCTCCCTAACCACCAATTGCTATCAACAAGTGATAAGAAACTACTGCTCTCTACCGTGCATTGTGCACAATTCTCAGACGTCAATCAGATTCATGTAACTCTGATATAACAGGCTGTGAAATCCACAAGACAGCAGAGCTTTTTGAATAGTTTTCAGGAACAACAGCCTCCCTTGTCCCCCAGCCTCACTGCTTGTGTCATGCGCATTGTGATTCACTTGCGTGATCTCGGCCTTTTGCCAATCCTTCCGATTTCGCGGGTCTTCTTTGAAATGTTGTAGTTCCTATAGACACAATTCACGAACCCCCCCCCCCCTCCGAACCGGAGGGGTGGTGGACTGAAGAGTTTACTCTTAAATTTATAACAGGAATTGATGGTACGGGGATTCACCATATGACGTCGTGTAGTTTAATAGATGGCTACCAGCATTTTGGAGGACCCTACTGCCTACTTTGTGAGGTCCTTCTGGTTTCATATGCTTTAGTTTACGGAATTTACTGCCTAGCAAAAATACGGGGCTTCAACAGTTGTACAGTACGCAGTGGAGTTGCTGAGGATTCAAGCCTGCTGGTAAGTAACTGTGTCTTTGTGATCCCGACGTTTCGGAAGATGGTGTTTTCTTCTTCATCAAGGGTAACATACTTCTAGAAGGCTTGACCTTCCTGATAAACACAACACGATCTTTCGAAACGTCGGGAACCGCTCGTCAGATACCCGGTGCTCTACTACTTGACAGTGCTTTTTCTCAACCACCAAGTAGTAATATCGCGGTCTTCCGGACGCCGTGTAGTCTGGTAAACTTGTATCAACGGCTGGAAGTACCTTCTGCTTGCTATGTAAGTGTAGCCACTGAAGACTGTAAGCAGGTTCAACCGAACGGTGGCACATATGTACTGTATCATGATACACGGCGTCACATCGCAGAAGACGGCAGTCTTAATAGTCTTACTGACCGCTGCGAGAAACCTTAAGAAGCTTAAACCTCACATTTTAATTAATCGTGATTCCTGTATATAAGTACAGACTTTTGCGTGCTGAGCCATATTCATGATATCCTGTAGCATAATGTAATATTATTGTAATATTCACGCGCTACTCCACGGACTCTTACCACTGTCATTTCTTTATTCTTAGAACAAACCAAGCGTTAGTTTTGTCTATCAAATTGCTGCCTTCTAGTTGTGCTGTGCTGTATAATATGATCGATGCTCAACTGTTTCCTCATCCTGGCCTCGCACCTGACAGAGAACACGCTGTGTAAAAAATATAAAAACTCTTTCTTCGGCCTCACTGCGTACGTAACAGGGAACATACTCTATCGTAACAATGGAAACCGGGGCCTGACGTCACTGGTAACTTTGACAATAGGGGTGTGGCTCACATACTAATTCAATCGCATCAGGAACATTGCATAAGGGACGTAAAACTCCCCGAACTTCCTGTTTATCTCCACACTGATTTTTCAGTTCCAGCTTTGAACTGAAAGAAGAACTACATATTTGGCCTGGTCACCATTTTGTTTTCCTTGTTCCAGCAGAAAGTTAACTGGAAGGACGTTGAAGACTTTCGAAAGGAATCAGCTGGAGGGCTCCATTAAATGACGCTATTAATGGTTCCACGTTATGGCCTGGTACAGCTACCGTGATGGTCTGATAGTCATAAGACAGCGAGGCGTGTAGCCATTGGATACTCTTTAGTGCAGTAGTATTAGTGCACAGTGTGATACGGCAGCACCAGCACTGACGTACCTTTATGTCGTGACCCGATCTGGTGAACGGATTAGTGCGGGGGTAAATCATGCTATGCACGTTGTGTAGCGGATTGGAATTAATCATGCAGGATTTCAGATCTTAATCATTATGAAAAGAAGCGTGTTGAGGTTGAGATATTGCGGGGTGTGACGCCGTAGCGACGTTTTTGAGCAACTTGCTGCCTTCAGCTTTAGGGTCCGGGTTGTCTGAAACGTCGATATCCGGTTAACGGAAACTTAACTTGGCGAGTTCAATGCCGTAATACGACACGAAATTTTCATGGAGATTTGAACGCTGGTGTAGATCGGTAGAAAAGGGTAATTATAGATTTTAATGCTGGTCTAAGGCAGATACACATCGAAAACGTATGCTGTATGTTCCTGGCGCTTTCTTATGAACGAAGAACATCGCTCTACTGAAATGTAGGACCATCTTTAGATGTCTTCCATTGATCGGTAACTAAGACAGTTTGCTGTGCTGAACTGTAACAGATCATGGTGATCAGCTCTGAGAGACTGTGTAAGAAGACCCTAGTGTTCTGGTAGAGATAATGGGTGAGACGGTTTGCAGATGTGGGGGGTAGCTGCGAATGTATCGAATAACCAGTCACGAACAGCCAAAAGTGGGTGGTTCTCCAGCTTGTTTGTCGTGCGAGGTGCTCGGAAATCCTCACCAACAAGAATTGTTACCGTGTGTTAAAATAGGACAGAGACAAGTAGCGGGCTGTTGTGAGCACGGTCATGAACCTTTGGGTTCCATAAAATGTGGGACTGGCTTAGGAACTAGCAACTTGTCAACAATGACTCTGCCCCATGAATTTAGTTCGTGAAACGTTTATGACTTCTCTCCACCTGTCTGTACTAGTCTGTCATATTGTGTCTTTATTAACGTCCAGTGTTTGTAGCCCATTAATTTTGAACCTCAATCAAACATAGCTGTTTGATTTACCACAAATAATTTCCCACCCGATGTTCCACCCTTTTTCGCTAATCACGTTCATTAAGTAATGAGCCAGCATTTAACTCGGAAGGGATTCTGAAGACCGTGTATCGATCTAGGAACCACCCCCCCCCCGGGAACCCCACTGTAGCCGGCAGGGACATATGTTAGGTACACGCGCCTGTATGCTCCATTATCCTCCCACTCGAAGAGGTCACGTGGCGGGACGGAGTCCCCTAGAAACTCCGTCTCACTGCTGTCGAACAAGATGGTCTCTATTTGCAAATGTTTGCGGAGGGATTAATTGTTTGATTGGAAACCAACGGCCAGAAGATGGAGGCTTTGTGGCGATGTTCTCCAATGGGCAGTGATGCGATCGAGAGGTTTCCGTGGCCGCCTCAAGAGGCAGCACTGTTTGTAAAGCTAACGAGTGGAAACATAGGGTTAGAGTGGGCCCTGCTTTATGTGCTAATGCACATTAATCGTTGATGAGCAGAGCAGATGGCGGCAGCAGCAGCAGTAGTAATACATAAATCATTTTTGTTTTATGGTAACATTATTTGTGCATTACAGTGACGTGCGTTGATTTAATGCAAATCCAAAATAGCTTGTTATTATACCATAAGACGCTGAACACGCTGGGCTGGCCATGTAGCTAGTAGCAGCAGGAATTTTAAGTGTGTACTACATTTTGATTTGTAAAAGTCTTCTTAGGGACATCATTTGAGTTGCCCGAACGTAAATGAACTGTAAATTGTAGCACGTTTGCTGATATAAACGACAGTGCACGCTGAAAGCATTGGTTGCAACATTCCAGGTAATTCTTAATGTATTTTTCTTTTTCTCTTTTTTTTTTGTGTCTGTGGGTCTTCATAAAACCCTCAAAGAGCACACAACAGGCTGTCTGGAATCAGAACGTGTATCAAGTCCGAAATTGTAGAATGTACGTCCCAACTGTACGTTACTCACACCGCGCATTTTCTTACAAACTGGGCGACCAGTACCTCAGTTGGACTTGTGTTCATTTATTCTGATAGACCCCCTGTGGATGGCAGTCTGGTGCCGAAACAGGTAGTAGTTTGATACTTATGATTAATTTATTTTATGATTTGCGTCTTATTATATTGTGCTGAGTGCATATAGTGAATGTACGGACCCAGTTGCTTGATAGGAGCTGTCTGTGGAGAAATGTCCAAACACACCTTTTTTTTTGAGGGGGGGGGGGGAACTTAGAGGGTCGTACAAGGAAATGAGCTTATGTTATGAATTGAGTTAGTGTGTTGTATTCGATTGTTAAGGTCTTGTGATGTACTTGTCATCGCTTTCAATGTCGAGACTGTTTGCCTTTCCGGCGGATGGACGAATAACATTGGTGGATTAATAACTGACAGCAGCCAACGGAAATACTTTGGTTAACCTCTGTCAGTGTGGCGCGCTGTCCTCCACAAATTCCATATGGAATGCCCGGGGACTGAACTGAGACCTCGACGATAGGAAGCCGGTGACTGGCTGCCTAAAGAGAGATTCTTCTGCTCGAAACCGCCTGTCACCGCGTTTAGGTCCACCGCCTTACGTCGTTTGCTTTGACTTATGCCACTGATTACATTAAACTCGATGGAACGCTGCGGACCGGTTTGGGGTGATATCCAGGGGCGAAATTTCGGCGCCCGAAGGTTTAAATGTTCGCGTCTCCAAAATAAAGAAAAACTACTTGGAAATGTTCCTTCGTTCGAGTGCAATCAGAGAAGAAATGTGTCGTGATGAAAGGGCCAACGTTGTACCTTGTTCTTATTTTTGTCACGGATTAAGGGATTCAGTCCTTGTACCCAACATTCCAGCTGCTCCTGTCTTTGCCTTTACTGTTTACCATGTGCGTGTAAATTTTTTTGGTTTCCTATTTTAATGTCTTCTATGTGTAGTTTTCTTATCGATGTTAAGTTTCTAATGTACTTTAGTACATTTTGTCTAACCATATGTTTAAGCCGAGTCTAAAAATTGTTCACATCCTAAACATGTTTTTGGAGAAAATATGTTATCGCTGTTTCGAATAATGTTTTATGTAATATACAATGATTAATGCTCAAGGCCAGACAAATCCTTGCGAATTGAGATACGTCATTTGTAACAGGGAGAGGTTTGAGATAGGTTATAAAACCAGAAGTTTTATTGTTGACTTGCGGCCCACAGGTTGCGAGATTAATGACCAGCCTGCCGTTAGAAGTAAAAACACGGTGACTGGAATTCTCTGGAAGGCCGTGAAAATTGAAGCTCGTACATTTTTGTATTGAAAGTGTTGCTACCGTACGGGGTTGTCCGAAGGGGAGTGTCGGCTTTATTGAAAGTTGGGAGCGGATCGAAATTAGGACGTTACACTTTGTAATCAGCATTCTTTGTTGTTCGGACAAAATGAAAAACGAAAGGAATTCAATTGAGAGGGTTTTACGTGACATGTAATCGAGCTGGTAAAATTTAGTGTTTTATTATTCAAATGCTGGCAACATCTGTTGAGGGCGGCTTGATAAGACGCTGTCTCTTGGATCTGTGTTTCAGAACGCTGACAAAGCGAGGCTAATTGTTGGGAGGCCTTGTTAGGATTAAAGGGGTCCATGCAGCGGGTGGCGATGTTCATCTGCGTCATTATGCAATCGGTACTCCGGATCGCGCTAATTGAAAAGCGATACGTGACTTGACGTGACGTGACGTGTCCACACACGAGTCTTCGGTTGTTTTTAAATGAAACTCGTGCCCGTTAGAACGAGCGACCGAACTTCCGATATCGTCACGCTGTTTTGTCTTCCATTGTAGCCCAAAGTTAGAGCACGTGTCTAGGTCTCACTTTCTATAGACCTTTAATAAACGATTAATAACGTTTTGAAAGTGGAACTTACAGAAATTGTATCGGCATCTGCCTGGTGTGTCGGACTCATCGGTTGAGTGTCTGGTGATCTTGCGCTGTCTGCACCTACCGTAACCGAATTTCGTCTAAACCAAATTTAGAAATTCGTGCGGATTTCATAAATACAAAGTGAGACCCAAACGTTTTTGGACAACTGTTATAAAACGCAGACAATTTCTTATATGGACATGATTTATTTTTATTATTCAAAATACATTCCTCCTTGATCAATATATTTGTTTGCACGTTCCTTCAACACCTTCATGCCCTCCAGGAAAGCAGTTTTTGAAATGTCGTTAAGTTCCCTTGTCACTGCACACTGGATTTCTTCCAATGTTTGAAAATTTTAAGGAAAATTTTAACTTGGGGAAGAGAAAGTAGTCGGCAGGTGCAAAATCTGGCGAGTAAGGTGGTTGGTTGAGAACAGCAACGTTCCTGTTCGCCAGAAACTTCTGTACAGTTGCAGCGTTATGAGATGGCGCGTTATCGTGAAGAAGGAACCACTCACTGGATTGGAATTTGGCCGTTCTAACTCGTAGAATTGTCTTCAGTACCCGATCCAAAACACCCATGTACACTCTCCTAACAAAATTGGAGTACCTTTCATATTAAAGCTGCTGGTACACGTATTTTTCGCTCCACTTCGAAGCGTTAAGAGGTACAGCGTTACTTAGCTGTTGATCAGGCGCGAAATTGTGGATCAGTGTGGAGTGCTGATCAGAGAAAATGGCGGATCGTCCTTTGAGCTTGTTGCATGCAAACATCCAGTGTGAAAGAGGCTAAAATATTATTTTATTTAATAATTCAGGAATTAATTATTAACCGCCATTAAAATATAACAGAATATAAAAGCCCGGCTGATAATAATCGTCCGTAAATGACTTTAACTTTTTTCGAACCCATTCGCTTGAAACGGAAGTTTCGCTTAGAACTGTAATGGACTAATTTAGCAACGCACTCTGCTGTAATGGCAGATGTCAAGTAACTATTGTGTTAGTAATTCCTTTGTCATCTTTCAATTATTTTCGATTTCGAATGGAGAAGTTTGTATTTATACAAAGTATTGTTTGATTTTTATGCAGCATCACCGCGGTGAGTAGAGAAACCACGAAACAGTCGAACAGCTGAGCATCGCGCGCCATTATTGAGCAGCTGGCTCGCCAATTAACTCTGAACAAAATGGAAGCTTTGTTTGATGCCTACATTAACACACTGTGAAATGAGTTTGTACCAGTCATTTCGAGAGGTCGCGATGTATTACCCTCTGATATCAATAATATTGTGAATAACAGAAGAACTCAGTGACTACGCTAATTCAAATGATTGTTGAACAGTGTGGCCAACTGTTGAGACTTCCAAAGTTTGGTAGGACATTTGGCAGGAATAAACTGCTGAGGTCGGAAGCACCAGAGATATCCAGGAAAATCTGAAACAAAATGCCAAAGAGAGCATGTGACCTGAGAGGTGAGGACAACGGCGGAGTGGATAAGACGGGGAGGTTGATAACTGAACTTGAGCCTGATTGTTTTGTACTGTTCTGTGTGTAGGTTTAGAGCGATTAAATCACGCAGAGTTGGGACACTCGGTGGCGCACTTGGTTGAGGCACTGCGCTGCAAGCCGGAAGGTCGCGGGTTCGATTTACGATGGTGTCACTGGAATGTTTCATTGACTTAATCCTTCAGACCGCACTATGGCCCTGGGGGCG
>Ga0136643_10017221_pt1 | contig 10874 bp, 5 predicted proteins | sample TergutLab28metaG_FD_96883 | JGI IMG/M metagenome (GOLD analysis project Ga0136643, IMG submission 96883) | Labiotermes labralis P1 segment gut microbial communities from Petit-Saut dam, French Guiana - Lab288 P1 (version 3) (version 3) | ecosystem: Host-associated > Arthropoda: Insects >... | reverse complement strand
TTTTTGTGGTTAGAATGATTCTTTCTGATGGGGTGTGGCGGTAGTGGGTAGGGGGAGGGTATGGGTGGGGGGGGGGGGGGGGGGGGGGGGGGGGGGGGGGGGCGGAGACGAGTTATTATCAGAATTATGCTCCACTGCAAACAGGAACTTGAAGCAATGCACGTCAGTAAAGATGAAGTGCTACATTTCGCCTAGGACCTCAAACTTTCTCTTCGCTTCCGTACTCTGCTGGATATTCTGTCCACCATCTGATTTACTCTTGTAATTCTCAGCTGATGACTGTAGTTAAAGCATTGTTACATCATAAGCGGAAACGATTACATGTCACAACTATAAAAGTTCCCGTTTCTGTTTTGCGAAGAAAAAAAATCATTGCTAAATAGCCTACGTGTGGCTTAATAGACAAGTCAATTACAATAAATTCCAGGCACGTTCGCAATCCTGCGAAGTACCTATTAAGTCTCTCCGTTTGTCCTTCCATCCGTAAGCACGTAACAAAGCCGGACACGCTGAACGGACTAGGAAACTTTCTCATTTAAATAAATCAATTTAAAGAAAATTTTATAAAAATATCTGCAAGCTAAATATTTTTGGAAGGAAAAAATATCTGAGGACAAACTAGTATTTAAAAACGAAACACACGATTTGCGTTCGTTCAGTCTGTTCTTTTCGAGAAAACTCAGAAAAATGAGATGGCACGTGTAATTGCATTCCCGAACTTGTGTATTTAACAATCCACAGTGGTCTTCCGAACGTGCACACAGGGAGTACCTAAGTATCGCGTTGACAATAACAAAACTAAGTTTCTTCACATCCCTATGTGTATGTACACATGATTACAAACACGCCTTTCATTTAAATCTAAGAACGTTTCTCTGTAACAGCTACTTTAATAACGTGTAAAATTTTAATTTCAGAGAAAATTTGAAAAAAAAAAAAGAGAACAAAGACGCCAGATCTGTTACGCTGTGTGTAGGCATATCCATCTTGTTGGGCATTATACTACCGAAAGGCATGACAATGCTTATTTTATACATCTGCGTGCTAATTTTAATTACTAAAGTCTCGTGTGGACGACTCTAATGTCTCTTTGAATATGATAACACACAGAATACCTAAGATACACAGAATTATAATTTTGTCTGTTGTTGTGTGCAGGTGTGAAACTTTGTCGCTCACATTGTGGGAGAAATGTAGGATAAGGGTGTTTGAGAATAGGGTGTTGAGTAGAATATTTGGGCCTAAGAGGGACGAGATAAGATGAGAGTGGAGAAAAATACATAATGAGATTAATAATCTGTACTCCCCTCTAAATATTATTCGGGTGATCAAATCGAGAAGAATGAAACGGGAGGGACATGTAGCACGTATGGGGAGAGATGTGTATACAGGGTTTTGGTGGGAAAACTTGAGGGGAAGTGACACTTGGAAGACCCTGGAGTAGATAGGAGGATAATATTAAGAAGGATTTTGAGAAAGTGGGATGGGGGGCATGAACTGGATTGATCTGACTCAGGATAGGGACAGGTGGCGCGTTCTTGTAAACCCGGTACTGAACATTCGGGTTCCATAAAATGCAGTGAATTTCTTGGCAAGCTGAGAACCGGTTAGCTTCTCAAGAAGGTCTCTACTCCATGGAGTACGCAAGTAAGTAAATAAGCAAGTTGATAACACACCCGAAGAGTGTGCCTACTGCAAAGCGACGTGTGTAAACGTGTTAGACTCTTGTGTGTGCGTGTGGGCTCTGCACAATGTGAGAAAGACAAGGTACCGAGTCTTGTACACCCCACTGATGTTTTACTGGTCCTGAATAAAAACAGGCTGCACACTGGGGTTCGGTCCGATAAATACTAGCAGGCTTGTTATTCAAAGTTGGTAGCGGCGCATTAAGCGCAAAGCTAACGTGTCATGCGGTAAGTTTAAGAATGCGTAACTTCTTACCTGAATGCAATATGCCATAATGCCGAGGTGATGTACCAGAAACACTGAACTTATGTTCGGCTTAACACACGATCTGAATATTGGCCGATCTGCTTACTATCCTGACTCAAGATTTACGTTCTTTCCCGGAGTCTCTCCAGGCGAATACCGGTACAGGCACAGCAGTCTGGACTATCTTTACACACCCACCATTCAATGTAATTTGAAATAAATTCTGCACCACAAATGCAGATGTAGCACGCGGTAATGGCACAGTCTTCTAACCTGCCGGTGCCCGGTTCGAACTTCGGCCAGACTATCGGCTATCCTGACAGAGGCCTCTCGTGGTGGTACTCCGTCCCTCCAGGCAAATTCCGAGATAGTACTTAGATTAGGTTATGGCCGATTCCCTTCAAATCACTTCCAATTATTCAATCATCGATCACCTTACCATTCCACTCTACACAGCTTCATTTACTGACAGAGTCACACAATGCACCACAAAAATAGATCACATGCTGCAGTCGTGTTCCTCATGTCTTTCTGACAGGCGTCTTAGAACGCCCACGATTTCAACCACAAAAGAAACATCAGTCGGTGACCGCCATTTTAAACCGTAGGCGTGATGGTAAAGTAATTACGCACGTGTCCTATACTTCAGTGCTTCTCCAACTTTGTGTTTAATGTTTATAGGAAAATTACAAGCAATGACACACACGGGCAGGTACAGTAACATAACTCTTTATGGAACTCATACGGTAACTCGAAAAAAAAACGTGATTTACATTCTTGTTGGAAGCAAAAAAAATGACTACGTAGGTTAGTAATTAAAGGGTGAAGTAAACGTTCCAAAGAAATGAGGAAAGACAAAATGCGAATGGAATGTAGACAGAAATGACACACGTAATTAAATGAATCAACATATAAGAATATAAATAACAAACGGAAAGAGAGATAAAAGAGAAAAGTAACGAGAAGGTTGAAGAAAGGATAATAGAATCTTAAAAAGAGGCAGAAAGAAGTTAAAGGCAAAAGAATGGTGGAAACTAGTACTGTACAGCCCTGCAAACGAGCAATGGATTATGCACACACATCCAACTCCTACACTAAAAGCTATCTGGCAGCGTTTCTCTTAAACATAGAACAAACTGGTATACCGTATACCTCGTTTATTATCATGAATGTTGTAATTACGCATTATTAATCCACTAAGGGACGGAACTTCACGGGCCGAACACGAAGGCACAGCTAGTTCAAGTAACCATGTACCGTACAGTATTAATATTAAAGGTCGTGTGATGCCACGAGGTCGGGTGGTTGCCTTATATAAAGAACAATATAGCCGGAACGTTCGTTTCGCTATAGCACGCAAACGGGCATGCAAGGGACACCGAATAAAAACACGAAAAACAAACGTCAAGATAGCCTGTACTCCAAAGTAGTTACACTGTCAGTCCACAGGAATGTTGGGTTTATTGAAAACCGTAGGCTGGTCAAAACAGCAGTAATACTTTCTTTCTTCCTTAGCCTTCTTCGAAAGCACGCTATCTTACGCGTGGACAAAGACCAATGTCATCGTCAAGGGCAACGGCGAGTCATCGTATAGACCAGCCTACGGATCTACAGGAAGCTAAAAATATCCGGATTTGAGAAAGCGGGTGAGAATACGCACAGTATTAACGGAAAGTATCTTCCACGAGGAGTCTTAAATCAGCGTCCCTTCACAATCACGAGTCTGGAATTCACGTATGGCGTGAACAAAAAAATTGGTCCTAGTTGCTTGCCAGCATCAGTCAGTTATACATAGAAACGTTGTTCCAATTCGGTTCTGTCCATCTCCTTTAACTGCAAGTTAGTAACTGCGCAATATGTTGTATCGATCCAAAACCTCCTCGCAGAGGTCAACCCTATCCTATCCCAGGCACAGCGAAGCTGCAACAAGAACCCCGTGTCACCCTCATAAAACCAAACACTGGGGGTGGACACGTGCGAGGGAAACCTTTTACGTCGTAAGTTATTAAACGCGATTTATCGCAGCAATAAAAATATGCTATGATATACGGTAAACGTTCGACACACATTCAGTCTCCCATAATGGACACGAGCCACATATTATTATATCATATTATTATTATATTTAACGCTTTTTGTACTGCGCTCTGTAAGTTGCTTATTCGTAAGTGTAGGAACTCTGGGTTTTCCTCTGCTTCTGTGAGTTGAGTCTGTAAAGACAAAGCCATCCAGGTGCAGGTCTGATCAGGCCCTTAAGTCTCGAGGAGGTTGAGGATCCCAGAATTTCCAGATAACTAGCACTTAACGTGGTAAGGATGTCAGTCCTACGTACCGGGTACTCACTTCTGTTACAGGCTGAGTCGACCCCAGTGCTATAGGGCAGCTGGAAGGATTAAGTTAATGAAAAATCCCCATCGGGAATCGAACCCGCGACCTTCCGGCTTGTAGCATAGTGCTTCAACGACCTGCGCCACCGCGTGTCTCAGCTGATTCTATACCTGACCAACAGTCCAGTTTCTCACACGGATACACTTTAGAACCACTGTCTTTGAAAAGACGCGTCAAAAATATGTACGGTTCTCCCAATCATTCCAACTACCTTTCGCCTGCCGATGACTTATCCAAATGTTATGATCCTGTCTGGCAAATTATGTGGCACTCATTATACGTAAGGCTATGACTGACTGCGGATTCAAGTGAAGCTGTATCGTTGGGTCAGTAGTTCTCAACGGTTCGAAGGACCGTACTGCCCTCGCATTCAGGGTCAAGCTATTTAAGTCACTCTTCTTCGACTACTTGACCCTGAAGACAAAAACTCTCATCCAATGAAATGTCAGGAAATACCCACTGACACAGCTTCGCTTCCCAGAAGACTTTATCTTTAGCAACACCGCTGAGTGAACCCCTGACCTCGCTCTGATCAAACCGTTTACCTGCAAACTCTCAGTAACAAATGAAACTAGAAACACGTTATATAATAATCTTGTATCTCGTTCCGGGCGTATCAAATATGTTCTCGGAATTCTACCGGACCGTAAGCTGTTGTCATTGTCACACCGAAAGTACTCGGTCTCATACAGTGGAGAATTATTATATGAACACCAACCTGGAGGCACAGAACCCCCCAGAGTGGGTGTCAACTTCCTTCCAATGCCGGAACAAAGAACTCCAAAACGTTGAACAGCGCCACCATCATCAGTCTGCTAGGTGACATAGAATGCCCGCACCATATAGCAGGTGTGCAAAAACACCTGACTTCTGGTTGTCTTGGTGAAGTTCGACACTCAGATATCCTTTCTTGAGTTATATTGCTAGTGTCCTGTGTATAATGCCCGGTATTCACCATGTGGGGATGCTTGAACCTACGTTTTGGTGTCATATACTCAGTTTGTAACCTTTCATGACTGAAAGAAAATGAACTGAAACTAAGAATTTCGACTTCAAGCTTCTCGCGAGTCTTTCAAAACGTTCCCTGTTTTAAGCTGACGTACACTTTTTCACGGCGTTCTAATTTTACCCGCAGAGCAGTTTGAATGCCAGATGACGTTAACTTGGGCCGTTTTATGGAGTAATGTGCACTGGCAAAGCTACGCAATAAGGCAGGCGATAGAAAGTTTAATCTTAAAATTTCAGACACTGTGGACCGGAAATTTCCACGGAATCCGCTATTTGTTGGACACCTTATCCGTCATATGAAAAATATACGTACAAATCACAGCAAGACTTCGCGTGATATTCTTCTTTCACTGATGTATTACACCCTTATCTCACACTTCAGTCCTGACAAAAAGAACAATTACTATTCAAATCCTTACTCCGCTTAATCTTGTTAATAAACCAACTTGGTGCACATTTTTTTCTTGGTATATTTGTATTTGCCAATCTCTACATGTTTCAGGCTGCTATGGGCCCATCATCAGGAGATACAACTGTGTTTATGCGACACGTGGTACTTGTTTTTCTGTATGTATGACTGTCTGGTATGCAGGGGTCTCACTGGAACCCTGCATACCAGACAGTCATCCATACAGAAAAACAAGAACCACGTGTCACATAAACACAGCTGTATCTCCTGATGATGGGCTCATCTAGTGGAACCCTGCATACCAGACAGTCATACATACAGAAAAACAAGTACCACATGTCACATAAACACAGCTGTATCTCCTGATGATGGGCCCATCCACTGGAAACCTGCATACCAGACAGTCATACATACAGAAAAACAAGTACCACGTGTCACATAAACACCGCTGTATCTCCTGATGATGGGCCCATCCACTGGAACCCTGCATACCAGACAGTCATACATACAGAAAAACAAGTACCACGTGTCACATAAACACAGTCATATCTCCTGATGATTAGCCCTTAGCAGCCCGAAACATGCAGAGATTGACAAACACAAATATACTAAGAAAAAACAGTTGTGCACCAAGTTATTTACAAGATTATACAGAGAAGCACGGTCAACAAAACATAAAAAAACCGTACTCCGTTGTTTAAGTAAGTAAGTTCAGTTTAACACATACATATGTGCATAATTTGTATACAGATTAAATATACAAAAAGAGGACGATAGGAAAACAAGATGTACAAATATACAGGAATGGCATTGAGAGAATGTGGTCCAGTCTTCAAATGTCAAGAATCTTCGAGAGTCTTGACATTTCAAGATGGAAGCAATAGGTTGTCCCGAAACGTCGGCAATTACCACTACACGCTGCGTAAGAGCCCAGAAGGGCGCAGTTCCCATCACGAATCCCTGTTTATGTAACATGAAATATCATATGCTGTAACTATAGCGGCTATGAGAACGGTACCGTTCTAATTGTGCTTAACCAAGCGCCGTACCATAAAGGTGTACGGACGAGTAAGGGCAGAATTCCAGTCTTATCCTTCAGCGCTTGATGAACGTGAGTGGCCCATCTGCACAGAGTAAGGGCCCCTTGTAAGTGTCTGGGGGCTCCTCACACCTGGTCTAAACACTGTTGCGAAGAGAAAAGTCTACCCCTTCTACGAGTCGCACCTCGATTATCCTTTCGGCCAGCCCGCAGACAAGTCTTTTTAATGGCCGACATCCTCGGCACGCTGCACAAAATGTCATGTTGTAACGGATGGAAGTCCTGCTGGTTTCAGGCAGGTCTCGCATTTGACCACCGGTACGATAAGTAGATATCCTGCTTTCGCCGCAGTTTTACTCCGTATCAATCCAGATAAATGCTGGAATACTTCAAACAACTATGTATTTTAAGGCCTTCGGTAAACAGGCTGAACAACACAGTATTGCGCATCCAGATCTATATTTCACGAACTTAGGGACCAATATCGTTATTTCTTATTGCTTTTCGACGGCAACAATGGGTACGCGAATGCGCTTCAATGTTACATTGTACACACATTGCCTGTCTTGTTATTTCCTCCTGCCTTTTGTATTTTTTCCATCGTCTTTGTTTTTAATAACAAGAATGTAGACCAGTTTAAAGAAGAATGTTTGATATTGCTAAATGCATACGGCACAAATCGCAGAAAAAACATGCGATATCGATATTAATCTAGCGCAGTGAAGCACCTCTTAATTTGTGAGTAAGAAACTTCGTGATCTGCTGGTTAACAAGTGTCATAAAGCCATCCGACACAGCCCAAAAGGCCATCTTCTCATGGCGGAAACCAGGGCTCATCTACGGGTAGTTCACGTGGGAGTTATGGGAGACAAGTAAAACTGAACAGATTTGCCTCAGAGTATTTCGTTCTTCCCCTCTTAACTGTCATTCCACCAAAGCTTCATATTCATTCGCCTCTCATCCGGGTGATGAACAACGGGTCTCTCAGAGGCCGAGTTTCCATATCACCACTAGCCTCACCCTGTCATCACGAGAATAACACAAAGTTACCAAACAGCGAGGTATAATGTCCTGAGTTGGACATGTAATTGTGATGGAAAGATGAAATATCATACGCCTACAGCCTTTTGAGGCCGATCCCAGTGGCCGTGCGGTCTAAGGCGTGGGTCTCCCTCCGCTCGCTTATTGGGATTGCACTTTCGAATCCCGCCGGGGGCATGGATGTCTGTCTCTTGTGAGTGTTGTGAGGCAGAGGTATCTGCGTCCAGCCGACTTCCAGGAGTCCTAAAAAGTGTGGTATGTCCGAGTGTGATCTCGAAACCTCAAACAATGAGGAGGCCTAGCTTCACTAGGGCTGTCGAGTCATAAAAAACACAGAATATGGAGAAGTAAACTTTAGGCGGGGAGCACGGAAAAAAGAGAGGAAAGAGAACAATATACACAAGTCTTTTATAGAGGAATATAAAGTTTACGAAAGAGAAAGATGGAATTATCTTACTAGCTAAAGTGGCCTGAATCTTCCGATTCTGTGGTCAGTGCTAGTTGTGTCGCGATGAAAATAGAACCTCATACGAAATAACCATCGCCACGAGGGTACGGCAATTTTCTCACAGGTGACGACCCGACCGCCATTTAATTTGCACTTAACGCGGGGGGGGGGGAGAGAACATTGCATGTTCTGAGTGTGTGTTTGTAGCCTTAGGTATCCGGCATGAAACGCGCATGCGCCATATTGCCATCTGTGGCCTCACCGGCTCTACAGTATTTATCCACACTATCCCATAAACGGTACAATTTTCAAGGGGGGGGGGGGAAGAATTACTGAACGTAAAAATTTTTTTTTAATTTCCTATACAACTTTTGTCCGAAATATTTCTCATTTTATGAAGAACCGAGCGCGATAGATCAAACACGTATATTGGTCTTCATGTGAAGTATCCCATATTCCTGTCAGACTTTAATGAAACTTGAATTTTCTCGACAGAGCTTCGAAAATACTCAAATGTCAAATTTCATGAAACTCCGTCCAGTGGCAGCCGAGTTGTTCCTTACGGACAGACATGATGAAGCTAACAGTAGCTTTTCGCTATTTTGCGAAAGCGCACCAAAATTAATCAATCTGGGGGAAAGAACAGCTGTGGTACAGACATCCATTCACAGGAGTACCTTGACTGGGAAGCAGGGAGTTCTAAGTCCTGCCGTAAAGTGCACAGATGAAGGTCAATTACGGCACGAATTCATCACCGGATGACGTCAGTTCTCGGCCAATGGTAAATACGCTACATGCCGCGTACAAGATGAAGATAAAGGAAACAGTTCTGTTCTTACAAAACCATTAACAGGCGAGAACGCAATTGTGTGAGGTACCTGAAACACCCGAAATGGCCAAGAAACGGCAGATGACGACGTATGTATGAGCAATAAGCCAGGGAGCAAAAACTAACAAATTCATAAATAATTACATCCTCTTTATGTATGCCATCACGTTATCTTTATTACTAAATAAACCACACTTATTCGGAATAAGACGAGACAGGTTTATTTTAACGCAATTGGTTACCTTTACATGTATACGTTTATTTTAACTCAGTCGGTTACCCTTACATGCAGGTAGGTAGGTTTCACCCTTTTTATAGGCCACGAAGGTCCTTAGGGTGAGTAGACGTATAGCTCTACTCTTTCTAGGACCTCGACACTAGATGGGGGTGGTGGGGGGTCAGCCCCACGCCCCGACCGCCTCTACCCCCGGGAAAGACCCGGTACCCATTGTACAGGGGACTGGGTGGGCCCCAGGGCCGGTCTGGACAGGTGCGGAAAATCGGAATTCGATCCCCGGACCGTCCAGCCCGTAGCCAGAAGCTATACCGACTACGCTATCCGGCCCATTACCCTTACACGTATAGGTTAATTTTAATTCAACTGGTTACCCTTATTTGTATGTGTTTATCTTAATTCAATTGGTTACCCTTACATGTAAATTGTAACTCAAATGGTTACCCTTATATGTATGCCGTTTATTTTAACTCAAATGGATACCCTTACAGTATGCGTTTATTTTAGTTCAGTTGGTTACCCTCACAGGTAAGTGTTTATTTTAACTCAGTTGGTTACCGTTACATGTATGCGTTTAACTCAATTGTTTACCCCTATATGTAGGGGTAACCAATTGAGTCAAAATAAACCTGTGTTGTGTTAAGACTGAATATGTGTGTGTGGTTTATTTATAGCTTCCGTCCGTGACGCAGCAAAGGATCTGTAAGACAAATTTTCATGACATTTTAAGTTGATAGCTCTCATTATTATGCATCAGTTAAGTGATTTAATCATTTACTGGTGGGAATAAATACTGTTGAGGTTCAGAAAGCGAAAGAAAGGCACACGTGAATGCAAGGTTGAATGCCTAAAAAGAATATAGGTCAGGTGCAAGGCTATTTTGTGTAAAATCGGGCTGCGATGAAATGGCAAAGTGTTAGGGAGGGCTGCACTTTGGGCCCCTGTTTATTGGGTGCACTCGTAGATGAAATCATGGATTACATTCGAGAAGGAAATGCGCACTGACCTATAACAGGGAAGTAAACGAACGCGATCCAGTTACTGCTGATAATTAAGCAATAGGTCCTTTTACAATTTGTGGATTACAAAATAGGATTAGATGGACCATTTTGCAACATGGAAAATTTAAAATGCGACATTAAAGCTAAAGTCTTCAAAAGAAAGGTAGAAAGCTGAACAACAGGCAATGCTGGAAGTACTGAATGCGTTGACACGTAGAGTAACAGAGTTTAAAGGCACAGAAGAACGGTTGGAGCAAAAATCTTGTATTACAGCAATACCGCAGGAGTGTTAAGTGCCTAGTAAGTGCACCAAACATGAAGCTATGCTATATGGGGTGGAAATATAGGAATGGGAAATAACTGATGGGATTCAGGGAAGATTCTGTAAGAAAGTGTTAAGGTTCCCTGAAGCGCGGCTAATGGAGCAGCAGAATGTAAGCTTGGTACAGCAGGTAAGGGTTTGGGGGGGGGGGGGCGTTTAGCCTAGTGCAGCAAAGGTTTGCGATTATGCAGAGGGGGGCGGATAAACCCGTTGAAAAGTAGG
>Ga0136643_10017219_pt1 | contig 10875 bp, 12 predicted proteins | sample TergutLab28metaG_FD_96883 | JGI IMG/M metagenome (GOLD analysis project Ga0136643, IMG submission 96883) | Labiotermes labralis P1 segment gut microbial communities from Petit-Saut dam, French Guiana - Lab288 P1 (version 3) (version 3) | ecosystem: Host-associated > Arthropoda: Insects >... | reverse complement strand
CGCACCGTTGGAAATTTTGCCGTGCCATAGGCCCCCCCACAGACCTCAAAACCCGGCCGGGGGGGGGGGGGGGGGGTGATTTTTACACTTAAAAAAAACTATACCGTGACCTCGTGATGATAAGCATATGGATACTTCGCTTTCGGTATGCTGGCAGTTATGCGAATGAGCAAGGATTTGAGGCTAGCTTTGTGAAATGCTGTACGTAAATGTTCATGACCGGACCTACGATTTCTGCATGACAACTTTTATTTGAACTGGAAATTACGAGGGTGCCGTGTGAGAGAAAACGCTTTTAGTTGAAGTAAAAAAAGTTTCGTATTGTGGATATCTAATATTTTCCTGAAAGAATTCTTTGTGCTTCCCCGAATGCTAAAGATCAAGGTATGATATGTATAACAGGCATTTTTTTGATGTTCCTACGATTATGACGTGAGTTATCTTACTCTGAAGAAATTTCTCAAAGTTTGTGAAAATAAAGGTGCTCTATATTCCATCAGTTAAGCACTGCGTCATCGACACAAAGGATGAGAAGTATAGCTCGCCTTTTTTCAACTTTGACACCAGACGTGAGAAGTTAGCTTCAGGCCCTGGCAGCCCTGTTCCAGGCACACAGTGCTTGGGCCGTGTGATCAAGGGAAGGTAAAGTAAGTGGTCCCTGTGCCCGCCAGGAAGGCATATAGGAGGGGGAAAGGTGTGCCTTTACTCATTCTGATCCTCGGCGCTAGATGGTGAGTACAGTGACACCCCGGCCGCTTCACCCTCGGCAAAGAACCACTCTACCCATTGTAGAGGCGGCTGGGTGGTCCCCAGCGCCGATGTAGACGATTTGGAGAAGAGAAAATCTCTTTTTCCTGCCGGGATACGAAACCCAAATCGTCCAGCCCATAGCCTAATCGCTATACCGACTTTTGTAGATATGACAAAGAGAAAAATCTCCGTCCCTGCCAGAATCCTAACATTATTTTTGGCCATCTAACAAGTAGCGCAGTCACCATAGGCACGTTTTGCAGGATCGAATCTAATAGTTGATATATGAGGTTATCACAGGCCTGATGATGAAGGTTTCCGTCTTGGAAGTGAAGCCGTATAGATTGGTATATAGGTACCAACGTTTCCCAAGTTGCTGCGTCCATTAGCCACAGCCTGTACACCAGTGTTTCTCAACCGCTGGGCCGCGGCCTGGTACCAATTATACCGGGCCGCGAGAGGTTCTCCTGGAATTTGTAATTTTAGTTTTCTAAGAATTTTTCATGAATAAATATTTTATAGTGGATATATTCTGTGGAGAATAATATTCGTGAATGTGTCGAAAAGCTCAGACCCAGATGTTGGCCTGAGGAAACTATATGCTGCAAGATGTCATTAGTCCAGTGATTGATAACTAATTTAAATGTACTTTCATATTTGTCAACATGCCACACCGTATACATAAGTGTACTAATACTCTTTATGACTATGTCATAATTAATCATTAATGCTTATGTTAGATTATTGTATGAACTTAAAAAAAAAATTTGAAAGGTATTTACGAGTCAATTTTTTTGGGTCCGGCCCCTCGTCTTATGAAAAAAGAATTTACCGGGCCGCGATCTCACAAAGGTTGAGAAACACTGCTGTACATGGCGTCATCTTCCAGAAGACGGAAATCTCATAATCTAATCGGTTGCAATGTACTACGCATGATGACTGGGTTGATAAGAAATGCGTAACTTAGGACACTTTGAAATCTTTCGGTACGCAGGCATTTATTGGACTACTAATTAAGAAGTAGGCCTGTCCTGTATCAGTAGAAGGAAACTCTCGTGGAGTTACCTTGGCTCAGGATCGTGTCTCGGAAAGCTTTCCATCGCAGGGATGAAGTTTCACGTTCAACCGTCTGATAACGACTCGTACTTGGGTATTTAGTTATGCAGACGAAGTTGCAGTCTGATAAATTATGTCATAACATTAATTTTATGAAAGCGTTTTGTTACAAAGCATTCAACGTATCGTTCATCAGATAGTCATATGCCAGAAAATCTTCTTATCGCACAAATTGTAAGTCGGAGATAAGAATAGCACATATGTTACGGATATCAGTAATTTAAGTATAGCTTGTTATTTTGTATAAAAACAGACAAACCAAATTCAGCTGACGTATTTCATTGCGTGCCTTAAATGTATTTTCACACGTTCAGAATGTGTGGTCGTTTACGGAAATTATCATCACTTTTCTGTCTGCTGAGAACAAATCGACAGCAATGAAAATTGTATTATCTGACAGTGTGTTGTCTCGTCCACTGTGTTGTGTCAAGTGTCGGCCAACCTGGAATGCAGACTCGTACATGTGATATCTTTCTGATTGCGAAGCGGAACGACAGGAAGTTGTTTCAAGTGAATGCAGTCGTGGAATGTACGTATTGACCAGGGGTGGCTCGCCAAAAAGCCTGCAGGGCTGCAGCCCTCCTACAACTTAAAAAAAAAAATTGAAATAAGTATTTGAATAGAAGTTGTCGTTAGGAGATATGTGCCAATGGGCTACAGAATCTGAGTGTAGTGGTGAAGAAAGAAAGCTCTAATTGACCTGCCAGAAATCAAAATCCAGACGGCCGAACTCATTAATTAGATGAACAACCAGTTACCTCACAGTTCAAAACTCTCGCCATTAAACGTAAGTGTGACTCAGTATTATCCACCTCACACCCTCTCAACATGTTTCACAAGTCCTACCTTAATGTTATCTTCTTCCAAGTGCCTGCTGTCACAATGTCCTCACTACAATGCTGTATGATTTCTTCTTCCACTCACCAGGCCATATGATTGGCCCTTCGTGACCTCTTTCATTCCACCATCTTAACACTGAACAGATGTTAGTGATAATGGTCTACACTTGTAATTTAAAGGTACCCAGTTCCAACCTCATCGGGTTAAAAGTTATCAAAACAGATTTAATATGTTGTCCTTGGTCTGTGCCATCAAATTCAACAAATATGACTGTCTACCTCCTGCCAAATCCACAGTTTTTTGTCATTCATGACCATCTTCTCATTCCATTTAGCCTACACATAAGCAACAGAATTAACTCCTAATGTAAGAATCAACCTACCAAGAACCTACCAATCCTACTTGGCCTGTAGAAGTCACATCTTTCCCACCTTTGTAATAACATAAATTGACCATTTTCTTCATCATTCATATGTACACTGTATTTTCCTGGTAACTTTGGTGTGAATAATTTGACCTTTAGGTTCTTCCTTCATTATTCATTATTCCATTATTCACAGCAGTATGAAATTTGTGACAAAAATGTGTTCATGCTCTTCTGACCAATTACAGTTCACAAAACCTGTATTCCTGACCACACTTCATGCACTAAACCCTGACAGCATCTGTTGTCATTTCAGTCCTGAACAGGCAAGACGATTTTCAAAAACAGTAATAATTTTTACAATATTCCTACTGTGCTACACTCAGAACAGTTCACAGTAAATTAGCAAAATATTGTTTTTTGGTCTGTTTAATGTACTGCGGTGCAGATAGAACTAGAACAGTTTCTTTGACTGTGTAATAACCATGTTCTGAATTTCTTCATTCCCTGATTTTATTACACCCTACATTGTATATGTTACTGTTGTTTCCAGATAAAATTCTAATTCTTTTGAAATTATATTATATATTTAAATGGTGTAGCAAAAATCAGGAACAATTAACTGGGACCTTTCTATATTTTGTGTACATATAATTCACATATCAATAAATGCTTCCTTTTAACATAGAATACTTAAAACTTTCATACCAAGGAAGCAAGCTAAAGTCTAACTGTTATATGATCCAAGCCAAATTAATGGAGATAAACTGAAAAGTGAAAGATGCAAAACTAGTAGACATTTCAGAAGAGAGAGAGAGAGAGAGAGAGAGACAGAGACAGACAGACAGACAGAAAATATATGAAAGGCAAAATTAAATAACGAAGTGAACACTAAGACCAAGAAATTTACAGTCTTGTACAGAAGCATCAATGAATACAGGAAAGGATTATAATTCTACAACTAACTCAGTAAAGGATAAAAAATGTTCTGTGCTTGTAGAATCCCACAGTATTTTGAATACTTGGAAAAATGGCATGACAGCTACTGAATGTGCACTTCCCACATTGATGTGGCCGAAGATACAAGTCTTCTCGAATGCCACATACGTGGTTGAGTAAACAAATCCTGGCATGTCACAGGATCCTTGATGCAGGCACTACAATCTTTTGAAATGTCAGGAACTATTTCTCCGATAATAAAAGTAACATGTTAAGCAGACTGAAATTCATACAACTGAACCATTAATATCTGGGCCTTACGTCTTTGAGGATGATGTTACTCTCAAGAGCTTGAAAAGACCTAAATTACAGGGTACTGATCAAATTCAGCAGAATTGTGCCAGTCAGATAGTAAGACAATACCTCCTTCATCCATAAACACATTAATTCTATTTGAAATAGGGAAGAGTTTTCTCAACACTCAAATGCATCTACTATTGTACCTACTTACAAGAAAGATGATAAAATTGATTATAATAATTATCATAACATATAAATGTTGTCAGCTGCATACATTTCTTCCAACATTATGTGGGATCATCAGTGTGGATTTTGATGTAGCAGACCAGTTACTAATCAAATAACCTGCATTTATCAGACACATATGACTGGAATCAGGTCACAATGTGTAGAAAAGCTCTTGTCAATTCCAATAAAATTGTTTTACTTAAAGCCACATGGTACACAGAAGAGTATTTGGCACATGACAGTAACAATTCAAAATTTCATGCATGAAGAAATTAAAGAATGATTAATTACAAGGAATGCTTTCAACCTTTTGGTTCAGAATGTTTTGCCTTCCCATTTGCTAACTAGGAACTTAAACATTAAATACACAAAGCTGTAATTGTTTCATATGGGTGTCAAGCTTTGCCTCTCCCATTAAAGGAAGAACACTGGATAAAATTGCTCAAGAATGTGATGCGGAGGAAAACATTTAACTATAAGAGGAAGAAAGTGACAAAGAGCTGAAGAAGAGTTCTTAAAGAGGAGCATTTGTACACGTCACCAAATATTATTCATGTGCTCAAATCATGAAGGATGAGATGTGTAGGACATGTAGCGTGTGTGGGATAGAAAAGAAATGCTTGCAGGGTTTTGTTGGGGAAACCTGAAGGAAGAAGACTATTTAGAACACCTAAGCATAGATGAAAGATAATATTAAATTTGACTTTAATGAAATAGTACAGGAGGATGTGGACTGAATTCACAGCTGATAATAGAAACAAGTAATGTGGTCTTGTGAACAAGCTAATAAAATTCCTGGTTCAATAAAGTACTGGGAATTTCTTGACTGGTTGAGGGGCTATTGGCTTTTCAAGAAGGACTCTACTCTGTGGAGTTGTTTATTAAATGCTTTTGTTCCAGATAATAAGAAGATGAACACTGGCAGCCTTCAGAGGCAGCAGACCCCTCAACCTCACCAGCCAGGCCGCACCATAACCTGTTACTACTGTGGCTTTATATTACGGGAAAAACATTTGCAGGTATACGAATTAAGTTCTCAGATAACTGAATCATTTTTTAAGACCGAATTAAAGATAGTTTGCCATACTGACTGTTTGAAAGACTTATAATATAAGAAACCAATTCTGCAGGAAGGTAAATTCCTTATAAATACATGAAATGGATGTCAGTCTCAACACACCTGTACCATTAGCAGTTGATAGATTCTATATAGTTGAGCAAAATGTTTCGACCTACATTTGGTCATTTCAGGCTCCTAACTAACTTTAAAAAACACCACGAGGAAGACAATGTATAAATCATTTCACAGTTGTCTTACTTATGGTGTTTTTAACCCTTTAAATTCCAAATTAAATTGATCTTCCATTCGCTGACATTATTAGGAGCTCACCATATTCTCCAAGTTAGCAGGATAAGGGTTGAAGTTAGTTAAGAGTCTGCAGATGATTTAATTTTGGTCAAAACATGTTGCTCAATTAGACCAATAGACTCTATCACCTACTAAAGATACAGTTGTGTTGAGACCAATATTTATTTCATTTGTTCTTGTCACTGACACATGACAGGATGTCACAAGTGATTATGAAGCCCTTATAATTTGAGCTTAAGAAGAATCTTGAAGAAAGACTTCTACTGACATATTGGGCCATATAAGATATAATAATTTGCTGTTGTTGCTAATTATGTATCTGTAAATGGAAAAAGAGAACCACCGTGGAGAGCCAGAGTTTAAATAAAGTTTATGTTGCATGTAAACAACATTGTGATATACTGAAATAATTGTTTTTAATTCATAGGTAAAAATGTATTTTCCTAGTGTGTGCAGGATACTTGAAAATTTTTTGAACCATATTTACTTGCAGGCGCATATGAAACAGTGTACTTTGGTAATGGAAGGATGTCCAAACAAGTGTGGCAGTACTATCGAACGTTGTAAAATGCAGAATCATTTGGACAATGAATGCACGAACAAAAGAAAGCAAACAAATACACTGCCGTTAACAAACCATTCAAAGCCAGCAACAAAACCTCAGGCCACAACAAATTTAGAACACCATGAAACACAACATCAGGTAACCACACACTTTTTGGAAGTGATTATGTTCAAGTCAGAATATAATAAAAGTGGAGAAGGGCTTGACGTACGTGGAAATGGCGCCTGCAGACAATAATTGCCTAAAGTCAGAAATTACTGCACTGGTTCAATCATGTCATGAAATTTAGTTTGTCATGACAGAATTTGTGTATTCATTTTGTTACTTTTCCTTGTTACGTTCACATAATTTCATTATGTCCATTAGGAGCATAATATTTAAAACTCATAAAGGATGCTATGTGTGACTGTGCCATTAACTGGCTCCAGCAATCAGTGTACTCTTACAATATCCAAAAAATGTATTCTCATAAAAACAAAGACAGGAAATGTACATAGAATGTAACTTTGAGGCTTATTTGTGCAAACACTGTCACAATAGAAACTCAGTAAGTATTAAATACACCAACTTAATTATTTACTGCATGGAGAAGAGTCCTTCTGGAGAAGCCAAGTAGTTCTTAACTAGTCAAGAAATTCCCCGCATTTTATGAAAACTGAAGGTTCATTACTGCATTCACAAGTGCCTGCAACTTGTTCCTGTCCTGAGCCACACTGATCCAGTCCATGCCCTCACATCCCACTTCCTGCAAATCCATCTTAATATTATCCTCCCATTTATGCCTAGGTCTTCGAAGTGGTCTCTTTCCCTCAGGTTCCCCACAACTCTTCCCATATGTGCTACATGAACCGCCCATCTCGTTCTTCTCAATTTGCTCACCCAAACAATATTGGGTGAGGAGTACAGATTATTAAGCTCCTTGTTATGTAGTTTTCTCCATTGCAATGTTTCCTTGTCCCTCTTAGGCCCAAATATTCTCCTCAACACCCTTACCCTACTTTTCTCCCGCAATGTCAGTGACCAAGTTTCACACCCATACAATACAATAGGCAATATTATAGTTCTGTATATCTTTATCTTTAAATTTTTGGATAGCTAATTGAAAGACAAAAGATTCTGCAGCGAATGACAGCAAGCATTCCATGACTTCAATCTGCTCTTAATTTCTTCATGAATAGATTTTGATTTGTTAAGGCTGTTCCCAAATATTTGAATCTTTCACCCTTTCAGAGGAGCTATTATCAGTCTTCATATTGTGACTTCATCCTGCATTCTGATCTCAAGACATGACCATGCACTTCTAGACCAATCTCCTTACTACCGACTAACAAAGCTTCTGTGTTTTTTTTTAATAGTATATACACTTTTGCCAAATACATTATCATCATCAGCATAAACCAGAAGCTGGTGTGTACCATTAATTTTAAGCCATCCTGGTTTACCTGAGCCCTCCTAGTGGCATACACTAAAGCAAAGTTGAAAATCAGTGGTGACATATCATCTCCTTGTGTCAAACCATTCCTATTAGGAAACACATGAATATTATGAATATAAGGAAGACAGAAGAATATAAACCTTAAGAGGCTGATTCACTGATACATTATTTTAACCCTGTTAATAGTATATGATACTGATAACAACACACATCTTAATTGTAATTATTTTGACCCTGTTAATAGTATACGATACTAGTAACAACTCACATGACTTAATTGTGTTATAATTGTTAATAACTATATCACCATTATATTATAATTATATTTAAGCATTTTACATCTGTATTTTTAACAGATATTTATACAACTACTTTGACAATTTCCACATCCTTGGTACTTTACCTGCATATGGATATATGGAAAATAAAGTGAATGAATGAATGAATGAATGAACATCAGACAAATGCTTGCCTACCTAGATTCTGCTATATGTTTCAGTCAGACACACTTTTATTAGCCTTATCAGTTTCACGGGGATAGCAGACTCAATGAGAATAGTATACACGACCTCCCTCCTATCTGAATCATAAGCCTTCTTGAAGTCTATAAATAGCTGATGCAGTGCTTCATTGTATTCTCACTTTTTCTCAAGTATTTGTCAAATGCAAAACATGTGATCAGTAGTTGATCTGTTGCATAGAAATCCACATTGATGATCCCCAATAATTTCCACTGCATACGGAGTTAGCCTTGACGGTACAATGTTGGATAAAATTTTGTACTTAGTTGGGAAACTGGTGTGCATCTGCAGTTACTACAGAATGTTAATGGTGCTTTTAAATAGGTGCAATGATCGACTTCTTCCACTCTTCAAGCAATTTCTCCTTATTCCAAATCGAATTAATAAGTTTATGGATCTCAGTGTGAACTATTTTACCCCCCACTTTTATCAGTTCTGCTGGGATTTGATCAATACCTGGTGATTTGTATCTTTTTATTTTTTCAATAGCCTTCTCAAAATCAAAGACACTCGGCTCAGGCATTAGTGTTTCTGATGTGTGTATTTCTGCCTGCCTTACACCACTAACCCCATGTACATTGAACAGCTAAGAGAAATGATTCCTCCACCTAGCCAAAGTACCATGGGAATCTGTAACCAAATCACCCTTCTCATCCCATACTTATTAGTTCTCGGCTGGTAAACCTTCTTAAAATCAATGATGCCCCTATATGAGTCTCTGATATTTTTTATTATTAAAAATACTGACACTGTGTGTTTGTAGCCTGAGGTATCTGGCGTGCAATGTCCAAGCACCATAATTTAATCTGTGGCCTGTCCAGCTCTACAGTATTTTTCCACATTATCTCACAACCAGCACGATTTTTGGAAAAGAGTTTTTGAACATAAAATATGTGTTTTGATTTTTTCTACAGCTTTTGTCTGAAACACTTCTCATTCTGAGAATAATTGAGCGAGATATGATCAAAAATGTATATTGGTCTCTGTGGAAAGCACCGTTTATTCGTGTCAGATTTTAATGAAACTTGCACTTTCTCGACAGATTTTGGAAAAATACTCAAATACCATACTATGAAAATCCGCCCCGTGGGATTCAAGTTGTTCCATGCAGAAGGATGGACAGACGGGACAAAGATAATAGGCAGTCTTCGCAATTTTGTGAATGCACCTGAAAAGGTTCTGTCTGAACCTAAGCACCACACTTTGAAAACTTAGTAGCAAACTTTGATTAAAAGTATGTGGCTGTGGGAACTTGGAATGTGAGAATTTTGTATAGGTCATAGTCACTGAAGACATTTGCAAAAGAATCAGCTAGGTATAGATTAGATTTAAAGGGAACACAGGACATCAGAATATGATTGGTTACTCTACCAATGCTTCTTAACTTCACATTTTGGAATGATGTTAATTATTATTAATACTGCAGCCTGTTTCAGTGCCACAGCAGTGGAATGAGGAGACCATAGCAGCAATAATGGTAATCAAGAGAGCTATACTGAAAGAAGAGAATGAGCGCTGTCGAGCAGAAGCTGAGTGTAGGCTGGAAATTAAGAAACTTAATCAGCGCATACAAGCATTTCAGGAAAGTGTTGGCAGTAGTAAACTGACACAGGTGGGATATTATTTTTCAAGTATGTACAGTTACATCAGGAATTTATATTTGTGTTAGATATCTCATCCGTTATGTAGCAACCAATATAAATGCAGGTTCCTATAAAAGTTTCGACATTGATGATTTTATTTTATGATACGTTAGATGTAGACCATATATTAAGGGTCACACATAGTGGCAAACAAGGATATACTGACATGTCAATTGGTAAATGGTTATCAGCCAAAATGAAATCTTATCCAACAAGATATGAATCTTGACCACCTCTACTGTGATGACCTCAGATCTTGGGCTGCAATTTTAATAATGTTTTTCCATGTAGGTATAGTAACAAAATCAAAAACACAAGCAGAAATATCAAAGTCTGAAAAATTTCAAACTCTATATGTATGTGTAAGACTCACAGTGATCATCTGTGTGGTACAACCAGGGGCAGATCCAGGTTTTGTGAGGTCTGAAGCTTATCCAATTTTTCAGGCCCTCTTTAATAAAAATAATACAAAATTATGAATACAAAGTTATGTATGAAACTTAATATTTATTTAGGACCCCTCATAGGGCAGTGGAAGGGGTGTGTGTACTGAGGGGCCTTGTATCTTAAGCTTCATTTGTTTCACAGTAAATCTGCCCCTGGCTACAACTAATGCCCTGGTCAGCGATGCAAAAATTCCAAGCACTAGGTCACCCAGGTAACTAAATTTTTTTCAGTGGCACCTGATATTTTTTTATCCTCAGTATGGAACTTACTTCATGTCACCATTCTGGCTCCTAGAATTTTATGGTGACTTCGTGATTTTTGGAAAACTTTTGTGCCCCCCCCCCCCATCACCTCATGG
>Ga0136643_10017216_pt1 | contig 10875 bp, 11 predicted proteins | sample TergutLab28metaG_FD_96883 | JGI IMG/M metagenome (GOLD analysis project Ga0136643, IMG submission 96883) | Labiotermes labralis P1 segment gut microbial communities from Petit-Saut dam, French Guiana - Lab288 P1 (version 3) (version 3) | ecosystem: Host-associated > Arthropoda: Insects >... | reverse complement strand
CCCCCCCGGAAATATTCCCGGTACTCATTTCTGTTAGAGGCTGTATCGACCCCCAGAGCCATAGTGCGACTGGAGGGATTATGTCATTGAAAATTTTCGATGACACCATCGGGAATCGAAACCGCTCTCTTCCGGCCTGTCGCGCAGCGCCTCAAACAGGATCTATACAGGGACATCTGCATATCTCAATCGGACATCTACCAATTACACATACCCATAATTTTGACGTATACGCGTATTAACATTGATGTAGTCATAAAATATGCACCCTTCCTGCGCCACTACATTTTATCTCTCGTTACTAGCTACCATACTTAACATTATCTCTATATGCTTAGGTTTCCAATTAATTAACGGCATGTAGCTTGTTAAGGTACATCCTCTTGATGATGAATTCAAAATAGTTCGGAATCTATCAAGCGTGAATTTTAATTCGACTCATGCAGATTTCTTTCGATGCCTTAAACAGTTTTGTATGTCATTGTTCTGTCTAACTATACACACTTATTATGAATGCTAATGAGAAAAAAATCGACTTTGGCAAACAGATAAAAGCTGTCGCATATGAGACAATTTCCTACCTGAGTTGGAGCCTTCGTTATTATTGTTATGACTACTATTGTTGTTATTCACATTGGTCGTGTTGTTGTTGTTCTCGCGGTTCGTCGCCTTCTCCAGCACTTCGTGATCTTCCTTGCAGAACAGTCCGTCTTCCCGGAGAGCGAACTCGTCGCCCGGAATCAGATGTCGCTCACAGGCGCTACACCGAAAGCACTCGATGTGGTAGATCTTCGTTTTGGCTCGCATCACGAAGTCGGTTTTGCTGAAACTCAGTCCGCACTTGTCGCACTTGGTCCCGAAGAGCCTGCGCCAACAAGAGCACACCATTACCACAAAATGAGAGATCAGTGGACTCAACACTACGCGACAGAACTTCGCGAAACACTAGCTATCACTAAGCAGTTACTAATTCTACGTAGCGGGTAATCAGTCCTCAACCAGCTAAAAAAATTCCATGCGGTTAAGGAAATTCAATGGTTCATTACAGCTTTGACAAGATTCTGCCACTTCTCTATCCTGAGGCAGATTAAGCCAGTCTAAATACTTTCAACTTTGTTTTTCAGAATCCTTTTAATTTCCCTTCCGCTTCCAAGTGTAGCTCTTCCATGCAGTCTCTCGTCATCAGATTTTCCGATCAAAAACATGTATGCACTTCCCTCCAGTACATACCATAAGCCTCGCCCATGTCTTTCTACCTAATTTCATCATCCTAATAACACATCGAAGGTAAATTCAAGAGGCTCATTACGCAGTTTCCTCCAGCTTCCTTTTACTTCCTCCCCCTCGAGTCCAAATATTTTCCTCGACACCCTGGTCTCACATACATCACCCATATGCATTTACGCTCTTTAAGTAGTCAGCCTCACTGGCCTACCAAACGTCAAATAACTATCATCTGTACTTTGTATTGTAAGGCCCAAGAAGCAGTCACATTTAAAGAAGTGTGGTGAATTTGTAACTCTTCTGAGTCTGTCTAGACCTTCAAAGACACACCACTATTATACAGGGTGTTTCAGGAGGAATAGTAAATATTTTAGGAGATGGTAGTATGGACTATTCCGAGTCAATAAGTTCATATAAACATATGTCCAATTTGCAATGGGTGTGGAGATACAGCTGTTTGAATGTTACGCATAAAAAGCCTTACAAAAGGTATGAAGGAAAGACTGATGACATACTGACTGCATTTATTGTTTATGTAAATGATCTCAATAAATTTCAACAGTTCAAAGGAAGTGTTCAAAAATCCCACCGTCGACTTCATGCCCTATTCAACCCTCTTGGCGATAGTACTTGTAGCTTTCCAGAGGTCGTCTTGGCGTTCTTGCTTTATGAGGGCAGTACTATTCATAATGCGAGCGACCAATTCGTCTTTTGTGTTTAATTTTTCTTTGTAGACTTCGCTTTTTATTCAACCCCACAGACAAAAATCTGACCTGTACGCGCCAATTTCAAACAGCTGTATCTTCACACCCATTGAAAATTGGACACGTGTTTATATGAACTTATTTACTCGTAACAGTCCATACTCCCACCCCCTAAACTATTTACTATTCCTCCTGCAACACCCTGTAGAATTAGAGAAATATTAAGGATAGTTTTCAGTTGGAAGGAATACACCACCTTGAGCACAGAGATGATTTGTGAACGGTAAATTCTAAAACGGAAAGAAGTGGTTATGATTTTCTTCAGTGCTCTGTTCCGGTATTCGTAAAAAGAGACATGGAAAAACCATGGAAGGTATCCATATGGATGTTTGATTCCTGCTTGAAATTCGAAACAAGTACCTTCTTCACTGTACCAAGTAGCTCAGGTAAAGGCGAAGGATAGCAAAACTTTCCCAACTATTTCAAGAAGGCATACAGGGGAAGTCGAAAGATAACTCCACTCATTCTTCACCTCAGAATTACGCAGAGATCAGTGGTTAACTCTACACCACGGTCTATTTACTTCCTGGCAAGAACTCCAGTACTCATTGTACGGAAGCTGGTTTGTCCCACAGCCGGTCTGTACCACCGATATCAAATTGTAATAACATTCATTTTGTCCCAGGCCTATGATTAATGAACTATTAAACGTTTTGTATAATGCGAAGCCCGGAAGTGGAAGTCGCTCTACACTGACGTGCGAACTCCTGAAGAAGCTAAAAGTGGCTCTGAACGGTTCCTCAAACCAGGCAGAGTGCATCATGTCACAATCCGCAGTGACAGCTGCGCCGGCTGTTCCAGTTCCCAAACCCCAGGGAAAACAAGGCAGTCTGTTTATATATGCTCCTGACCCTCAAGGGTCGTGGGTTCAGATCCCTTGTGGTGAGATCGAATTCCACCACCAGCGCCACACACGATGACTTCTTCGTAAGAACCAGAATACTGAGAAGAGGGAGGCCAGATTTAATGGATTTTGACAGCAAGCCAATGGATATTACTTTTGTTCCATTAAATATAGATAAGCTTAGAAAACCTGTGTTGTTTGAAGCTTATGCACAAGGGCAGTTCCCACTAGGTGTCGCCTGCGACATGCCACACACACACACACACACACACACAACGTGATTTAAAATATCAAAGAGTTTGAGGGTTAACCACACGGATCACCGAGCGTACAAGGTAGCGAAAGCCTGATATGGATAAGCTCCAATAGCGATTATTTAGTGGTAGTTTAGAGGATGATATTAAAATGGACCTTGCTTAAATAAATTGGTTCAAGGTACACTCCAACCGCAAGATTTGATGCTATTTCAAACTTCCATGAAACGCCTATTGAATACTATGTCCTTTTTTCCTGTTGGCACGAATGTAACAAATTAAGAATGTTGGAAGGGATATCTGCGGGATTTGTCATTGGAAAACCTTATAAAAATTGTACAGCCACTTAGTTTTAAATCTTCACATCATACATCCCCACTGTGCTATTTAACAAGTAGAATTAAAATAAATCACAAAATACCAATTTTATTCTATTGATGACAACTAAATGTTTCGGTCTAAAAGGCCATCATCAATTTGAACACACGCATAAAATAACACATATACACAGTTTATATGGAAATGATATTGCAAAACCTCACAGTTTACGTTATTACTACAAAGTATGCGGTTTCTTTTCTCTATCGCTTTCATCAATCTTTATTTACTTTAATGCCACTAAACATTCATCTCAAAACTTTTCTTTCACGTGTTAATAAATTTGTAACCCTGAAAGCGTACCAAATTATTAACCTGACCGGTGAACTCACACATCTCGCGCCTGTCCCTGTTGCAGATATGGTAAAGAAGTGGTAAAGTAATGTGGAGCTATCAGTACGAAATCAGAACAAGGGACGTTCCTTTCCATGGATTATGCTAGCATTTACTCTTTCATTAATACAGGTTTGGAGAAGTCACTTCGTTTTCCTTTCAGGTTCCTTTCTTTGTAATTGATCCAGGGCTCTTATTGATTTTGGGGCTGTGACATTCAGAATTCCGTAATTTACTTTAAACTTAGCTGGTGGTATGTAAAATGATTAAAAAACTCAGTGGATAGAGTAATAGCCAATCAAAATTAAGTACTCTGCTTCAATCTCAACAAGTAAAGACTGCAACGGTATAGCCATGCGGACAGTGGACGAACAAACACGGCGAATGGAGATTTGTTCACAGGTACATCTGCTGCTTAGCGAAAACCAATTCTGACCAGTCAAAAAAAGTTGTGCCCACCATACCACAACACACAGATTTCGACTCTGAATTGTGCCATCCCCGTTGTGTAGTACAAACTAGCAAGTAAGTATAAAGTCAATAACACAACTATTTGTCTCGGTAATTAACCAAATTGCACAAAATTTTTCTTCTACAATAAACTTTATTTCATACGTCTTCATTTTTCGAGCTTGAAATAAACACATTGTAAAACAAAAATTTTGTGCATCAAGTTGGATAATTACTGAGACAAATATACTGAGATGCACGGTCAGCAAAACGTCAAAACACAACTATTGTTAATTAGATGTTATATTCTAGGTCAAAAGACTACATGTTTCGGCCGGTAGTGGCCATCATCAGGTCTTTGTCATTCGACACACTTAATATTAGTTATATAATTGTGTGTCAAATGACAAAGACCTGATGATGGCCACTACCGGCCGAAACATGTAGTCTTTTGACCTAGAATATAACATCTAATTAACAATAGTTGTGTTATTGACTTCATACCTACTTGTTAGAGTATACAGATTTCGAAATGTACTGGCATGCCAAGGAAGAAAAATTGTTGTAATTATATCTACAGTTTCCTATTCATAATACATAAAAAAGAACGGAATGGCCTACTTGATCTAACAAAGAGTTTTTTCGCCGAGATCGGAGTCTCCATCAAGGGTTTCCAGGGGATCAACCGGAAAGTATTAGAACAACAAATTTTAATTTCAGGTAACTTACGGGTAAGTGATTTCATGTTACGATAATGGGAAATACAGGGGGTTGTTTTAATAGTCCGATTTATTTTAGTGTAACTGCAAGTACTAACCGCACTTGCAGTACTCCTGTTTGTAGTGCAGTATGTTGAACAAGACACGCAATGTATGTATAAAAGTAATATTGTTGCGCGTTCGTGCCACCATTGTTGCCGTGGACAAGCAATAGGTGTTATATATTCTGAGTTTGTGTCTGTACCCTTAATTATCCAGCATGCAATGCGCATGCGCCGTGTTACATTGTCATCTGTAGGCTCTCTCACTGTATTTCCACATTATCTCTAAAACTGCACGATTCAAAAAAAAAAAAAGACAGATTTGTGAACATAAATTGAGTGTTGTGATTTCCTCTGCGTTTGAAACATTTCTCATTCTAAGAAGAATTAAACGAGATATGAACAAAAATGTATATTGGTCTTCATGTGAAGTGCCCGTTGTTCTTGACAGATCTTAAGTAAACTCTTCAAATACGCATTAAATTTCATTACAATCCTTTCAGTGGGAGCCGAACTGTTCCGTGCGACGGAAGGACAGACAGACATGATGAAGCCAATAGTCGTTCTTCGCAATTTTTTTTCAAAAATGCCTAAAAACTATAATCGAAAGAAATTACTAAATCTAAGAAGATAACAGCCCTGTGGAGAAAGGCACCGCGCTATTGGACAACTCCTTACCGACGGTTCGGTGAAGCATACTGCCTCCATCTACAGACAAATCCAAGTCTTCTGCCACCCTGAAAATGGTGACAGCAAGCTCCTTCGAAGCTTCAGCAAATACTAATAGCCACGGTGACATAACTCACAATAATTTTATCTTCATCAATAAGGCAGTCAACACCTCGTATCGATACTAAAACAAGTTTTACAAAATACGTCACACTAAACTTCGCTTTGTAGAAGCTAAGTCAAACTTATTACAGTGCGCTGGTTGCCAGGTATTCCTTTGGACGTTCCTTTCATTTTCGAACAATAAAAGAGTGTTCCACTGTACCAGGGTGCTGATAAGTCCTTAGCCCGACCAGGAAGAAAAAAAGCTGTGCCTGTCAAAAGTGTAATGGGCAGAGGAATGGATTGATTTGGCTACGGTAGGGAAAGATGGTGGACTCTTGTGAATGTGGTAATGAACCTCCAAGTTCCATTAAATGCGGGGAATGTAGCTTGTTTCCTTCCTCTTCGGGCTAAGGACTTCTCAGTACCCCTGTATTTAAGTTTGTAATAGAAGTCTATGTCGCGGTGGCACAGTGGGTGCTGTGCTACATATCGGAAAGTCGTTAGTTCGATTCCAGATGGTGTCATTCGAAATTTTCATTGGCATAAAATCCTTCCGATCGCACTATGGAACTGGGGTCGACTCATCCTTTAACAGATATGAGTACCAGGAGCATTTCCTGGGGATAAAGGCGGCCGGTGCGTAGGGCTGACAAGCTTAACACCATCCTGTGCTGTTGTCATGTAATCTGGGAACCTTAACTTCCTGGAACCCTCTGGGCCACTCCAGGCCTGTAACGGGACTGCTTAACCTTTAATAGGAGTCCATGTGTTGTACAGCATTGGAGCCCCAGTAGGTACTAGTTTGAAACCACAAAGACTCCGCACCATTGCCAAGTTTTAAAGACACAGCAGCATAATTTTCCAAGATTGTGTTTAGAGTGACCAACTACTCGTGACTGCATAGCGTGTGTTAACGAGCGCGACTCACTTCGTTGCTTAACAAGGACCAACTGAATGACGGTAACAACACGGTGACCTAATCATCATGTACAAACACGGAGATTGATGGTATCTCGCGACACGTTAGGTGAACATTACTTGTTCAAACATAGAAGTCGGCTACGAAATTGCAAAGGCTCACATAATTATTACAATAATGATGATAACAAAGACTGGATAGGTGTAGGAAGTAGAATAAGATGGTGTAAGAGGACAAATAAACGACTAGCCAAAGAACCCTGTGATAAATAAATAGAAAATAAAATAAATTAATCCTGTCTCTGCCACTTTCACTTCCCACTCATATAGATGGAAACGTATGTTATCGAAAGATGCTGAATCGACTGCCCAACTATAGAACACACAAAGCAACTGAAAAACAGTTGAAACATCCAAAGAAATAATTAACCAAACAACAAATCATTTAATTATTCATCCAGATCTTTCTTACTTTCTTAGTCTGACATCTTCTACCAACTCATTTTAGATGTAGAGGGTTATTGTTGCATTTGATCACACTCAATGACAAACACACACACACCACATCTACCTGACAACACACAACATTGACAAGGGAGAGAGAGCCACGCTCCCGTCTGGATTCAAACCCGCCACCCGCCATCGCACGAAGCTAGCGGCCGCAGAATTTAGCCTTAGGCTGCGCGGCCATATTCATTTTTTTGGTTATGAAACAAACCGCAACATCTACAACACAGATTCAGCTGTTGGACACCCGACTAAACCACTGGTCACCATCGTCGGACCTTTAATCCCATCCTAAGCCCCCCCCACTTTACCAACAAAAGTTGCACTTGGAGGGAACACTTGAGCATGTACCTTTCACGTAGGACAATTCGACACTGTTTTGACGACTTAGAATTACTGAAATTTCATTTCTACGCAGAAATAAATAAACCATGATGCAAAATGTCAATATCGGTACACTAAACAGCTACCTTACCAACCCTATCTCCACGGTTTTCTTCTATCGCACGTTGTTGTTTCAACAGCAGAGTGGTCCTACATAGCTGGGAATGAGTGACACTTAATCCTCATGTCACAATACGCCTCCAGTACAGGATTGGGCGATAGTGAGAGAAAATCTCCATCGACTTTTTGTAAGCAAACTTTATTTTTTGTTCTTAATTTTCGTAGAAAGCAGTACGCCCTCTGCAATGAATGGCGTTTTACCTCCACTCTCAAATACGCAACCAATGACGACCACTTCGTTCCATTCTACTGTAGTACACGTCTGTGACTTTGGTGCATTGTTTTGAAACAGCACTCTAATATTCGGTACGGCAGGATCATAATTTCCACACCTCGGCACGTTACAGTGAATTCTGTACTGTGATCGTAGTGCATTATTTTGGTCCATCTGCAACTCTAGGAACAAAAGGGGGGAGGGGGGAAGTGTAACACAATCTGCTGGCTGCGTTTGCTTTACAGAGCGGCTAGCTATTTTTATTTCATGTCATGGATGACAGCAAAGTTGGGCTCTTTGCTTTACGCAGTTGCTGTTTATTTGACCATCCTGTATTAGAGGGCGCTCGGGTCTGTTTGTTTAGGCATTCCGCTCCCTGCACTTTGGTAGGCCAGATATTCGCATACTCACATGAGCTGTAGGGGTCGCTACACTTTGGAGGACGGGAAAGTTTGGCAGTTTTCAGCATCAGGACAAGTGAATTTGTAAAGTCGCAACAATTTGAAATAAAGTTCAGGTCATGTACAGAGAACTGGTCCATAGAAGAAGGGACACGAACACTGAACGGATTAAGAGCTCTTGGATAAAATGAGTGTCAGGTAAAGGTAAAGGTAAAGCAGTCCCATTACAGGCCTGAAGTAGTCCAGAAGGTTCCAGAAAGTTAAGGTTCTCAGATTTTGTGATAACGGCACAGGATGGTGTTAAGGTTGTCAGCCATACGCACCGGCCGCCTTTACCCCCAGGAGGTACTCCTGGTACTCATTTCCGTTAGAGGGTGAATCGATCCCAGGGCCATAGTGCGATCGGAAGGATTTTATGTCAATGAAAAATTCCAATGACACCAGCTGGGATCGAACCAGCAACCTTGTGATTTGTAGCACAGCACCTTAACTACTGTGCCACCGCGGTCCGCCTCACTATTTAGGACATGTCTGAAAGAATCTGGGAGAGGTAAAGTTCACCGCAGAACAAGGTAGGAAGGCCCAGAGGAGGAGTAAAAGTACAGCTCTACTGTTTCTCTAACCTCGGCGCTAGATAGGCTGGGTGGCCAAAGCCATGTCCCGGCCGCTTTACCCCCCGGAATGACGCGGTGCCCATTGTATATAAAGTTAGCTGGGCCGGTGAGGAAAATCTCACCTCCATCGGAAATCGATCCCCGTACCCACCAGCTCTCAGCTAGTAGTTATACTGACTGAACTATCGAAGAATCTGGTACCCGAAAAGTGACAACGCCTTCTCAATGGAAAGACTTGAATAGGAACTTCGTGGTACTGAACGCGCCATATTTTATAGTCGGAATTCGAACCTACGATTCCAGTTATTTAATTAGTGTACCAACTGATGCACATTCATAAAAATTCCACATTAAAACATTAAAATTGCTCCGACATGTTTCGATCCTAAGATCATCATCAGGGAGCTACACTTTCCTCGCTAAAGTCAGTATTAAAATTAGTCACTGTTTAATAAACGAAATTAAGCAGTGACCAATTTTAATAGTGACTTTAGCGAGGAAAGTGTAGCTCCCTGATGATGATCTTATGAACGAAACACGTCGGAGCAATTTTAATGTTTTAATGTTGAATTTTTATGTATGTGCATCAGTTGGTATACTAATTAAATAATTCGACGATGTGCACGGTGCAACAATAAGGACCGCGATTCCAAGTTTTCTTTTAATTCAATGCCATATGAATTAGCTGATTGAAAGTGACACTAATTCCTTTCCCAATAAAATACGTAATCAAGACTGCTATAGACCCTACAAGTCTTGCCATCTTACCTTTTTTATTTAGCTTGACCCTTAACTTGTGCCACTTTAGGCCAATCCAATCTCGTGTCGTTAAGTTCCTAACAGTCGCAAATAACACCATGGTGGCTGCATGGATTTGCGGGGTAGAATGACGTCAGTACAGCTTAAGGCAGGGCCTTAAATTACGTAAACCTGGCCAGAAGTGTTCAAAAACCTGCACCTTAACGCAGGCCTATAGTTAAAAAATGGCGGTTGTATAAACTACGGGTTATTTAACTAAGTAGTGAATCAGTAGGGCTAAAGTCATGCAGTTTCAGGTAAGGACAGACTGTACCTGCGCCTATATATTGTAATGAATATCAAATTTACATATGTATTTGTATTAAGTAGAAACTTCGAAATTTTAATAGTTTACATCCAGGAAGAGATCGTTCAGTCACAAACGCTAAAGTCAGCAATACTAATCACCTTGAACCCGGCAGTGACTTGGTCAGATCATTATACCCTTAAGAATGCATGACTTGTCAGCTCTTCACTATAAAAGCTTAGCGCAACCCGGTAAACGCCCTCACTCGCTAGCAAATTAGTTGTCGGCCGTCACGTATCTACGATTGAAGAATTATAGTGATTGAATACAATTATTACAAAGATTATTTTAACGATAATACGATGCTGTGCCGTCTACTGTTTATTCAAGGTAAGGCATATTGACTGGTATTCAAAATTCACTTTATTTCGAGTTGAGCAGTATGGCAATTATATTTAGATTTTATTCCAAATTTACGCGTTTTGATTTATAGAGAGAGAGAGAGAGAGAGAGAGAGAGAATGGCAAGTTAATTATTTAAACTTTTGGCGCCGGAATTATTTTTTTTTAAATTTCAGCACACCCTGTATATAAAATGTGAATAATACAGGAACAAAATACGTTAGAATTATAAATCAAACTGCATTTTGAAGAGAAAAAAACGGAGAGTATACACCATGTTTAAAATATTCAGTACCTGTATTTGTTGAATACATATACAAAATGCAACTTTAGAGGTTAGCGGTGCGGTACGACCACTATAGTTGACATTAGGCGTCAAAAGGTTAAATAACTTATATTACACTTTGGCAGAGTTTGATTGATTAAGTTTGTAACTATTATTTTGTTAGTTATTGTTACATAATATTTAGTTTTACAGAATAGAATATAT
>Ga0136643_10017215_pt1 | contig 10876 bp, 4 predicted proteins | sample TergutLab28metaG_FD_96883 | JGI IMG/M metagenome (GOLD analysis project Ga0136643, IMG submission 96883) | Labiotermes labralis P1 segment gut microbial communities from Petit-Saut dam, French Guiana - Lab288 P1 (version 3) (version 3) | ecosystem: Host-associated > Arthropoda: Insects >... | reverse complement strand
GTGAGTGCGGTAATGAACCTTCGGGTTCCATGAAATGCGGGGAATTTCTTGACTAGCTGCAAACCAGTTAGCTTCTCAAGAAGGACTCTGCACCATGGAGTGAGTAAGTAAGTAAGTAAGTAATTATATTTTGATTGAATTTATCTACGCACATCCAGTTGATTAACACAGGTATGACCTCTCCAAATGTAATTCTGAATAAATTGTTATCAACGAAAAATGTGCTTTAAAGAAACTTTCTCTTAACTTAATACCCATTCAAATTAAAGAAGTTCTGGTACATAATGTGTGGGACAGGAACTTGGTGAAGAGTGCGACAAATTCTGTACTGAAATAAATTGTGTATGTACTTCATGTTTGTAGAATATTTGGGCAACTGGGAGAAACCTATGGAAGATTTCCCTCGCTTTACATCGATGCCACTTAGCGAGCGTGAGTGATGCAGAATCTTCTATCCAGTTCATGGTAAACTTTGCAGTGCCAATTGATGACGTGCTATGTGTTGAACAACTTAAGCATCTGAGAAAGCGAGAAGACCCCCAACCCCAGTGAAATAGAGTTCACCAGTTTGCTAACACAACAAAAGTGGAGTAAATATTTTGAGAACTCAAAAGTGGTGAGTGCTTCTAAGAAATGCGGAAGATCGCAGGCTTCCTTGATCATTTTCCTTATAATGCAAACGTATAACAAAAAGAAGATAAGAGAAAATCTCCACAGTGTGGTTGAATTCACCAGTTTGCTGTCACAACACAAGCTGAGCAAATAGTTTTGAGAACTTTAAACTGGTGAGTGCCACTAGGTAATGTTAAAGGCCACATTCTGATTTGCAAGTACCCCTCATTAAGCAAACGTATAAAGGTAAAGTGATCCCGTTACAGGTCCGGTGTGGCCCAGAGGGTGGGTAGAGGTATAGCTCTACTCTTCCATGACCGCGACACTAGAAGGGGGTGAGTGGTCAGCAGCACGCCCCGGCCGCAATTTACCCCAGGGAAAGACCCGGTACCCATTTTACAGGAGGCTAGGTGGGCCCCAAGGCCGGTCTGGATGGGCGGAATATCTCGTCCCCACCGGGATTCGATCCCGGACTTTCCAACCCGTAGTCAGTCGCTATACCGACTGGGCTACCGGGCCAACAAGCAAACGTATAGCAAGGCGAAAGTAACAGAAAGTCACTTCAATGTGGGAGAATTCACCACTTTGATAGCAGGGCAAAATTTGGACAAATATTTTGAGAACTGAAAAAATGGCTATCAGAAAAGGGGAAGATTGAAGGTTTCTTTCATATTGTCCCTCGTGACGCAAACGTACAGCTAGTCACTGATGCATGCTTAATGGGCAAAGAAGAGACATAAATTAAATATTGAGTCTCTCAGACGTTTTGTGTCCCAACTGTGCAGTTTCAAACGAACTTCTTGCAACCGACTTCCATAACTTCCTGAAGGACAAAGTATGTACAACATCGTACTGAACAAAATCAAGTATAAACAAGTATAAATGTGCCTATGAGAAGGAAGACGACCAGAGAATTGGCAACAAACTCTACGCCATGTGTATATTCTATAGAAATGTGAAAAGTTTTTTTTAATTTTATATATCTTTAAAATGAAAATTATAATTTTATTTATCAATTTCACTTCAGTTATTAACCAACAATTGCACTTATATATAAATTCCACATAAAAACACTTAAAATCACTCCAACATATTTCGATCTTTTTAGATCATCATCAAGGAGCTATGCTTCTCCTTGCTAAAGTTATATTATAACATTCACAGTTTAATTCGTTTCTGTAAACATGGTGTTGTGGCAGCATGTCATGTTGTGTGGGAATAAACTGTTGAGAGTGCAGCCAACTGCACTCTCAACAGCGTATTGGACTTGGCATTATTATTGCACGGAACAATCATGAACAATCATGAACAATCATGAACAATCATGAACATTCTGTGATTATTTTAATTTTCATAGAAAAAAACACAATTTTTTTATTTCCACGCCACTTTTTTTTTTTTAGGAAGGGGTTTTAAATTTTTCATAGCACGACAACACATTTCGTAGCAAAACGGAAGTAGAGACCGCTGTGGTTTTTTTTTTTAAATAAACCATGTCTTTAACAATCTTGTTGAAAAATCTGTCTTTAATTCAACAGTTGTTAACGTCTTTGTTTCTGATTTCGCTGCGACTTTTATCATCTTCATCAATTTGTTGTTCTTTGTACGTTTGTCAAAACAATTATGCCAGTTCTATTTTATTAAACTGCAGAGATTCAAACGATTCCAGTGCTTCTTCTATACCAACATTCTGCAGTTCCGTCTCTGTTACTAGAGCTGCAATTTTGGCGTGACCCAGAACATTTCCAATTCTTTAAAGAAGCAAACGACATGAAAGGAAGAATTTTTTTTATTCAGAAATCAAGTTACATTTGGGCAGAATCATTAGAAAATCCCTCTAGTTAAAAGTAAACATATTACACAGCGAACTGCTTACAGATGATGTTACAATAATCACCCTAAATTTATTGGTATTTGCTGACATACTGCTGACAAAGTGTACGATTACATTTACACAGAGTACACTATTTATTTTATGTATAATGTGAGCACTTGTTGTTTGTGTCTTTGTCACTAGGTTATTTGTCTCTTTAATTCGATTCTTAATGGCTCTTCAGAAATCGTGCTCAAGAGCTTGGATCACCAGCACGGCAACCGTTTCGCTTGGAATGCTCATGACCTATTGGTGTGATTAGAGTCAGACAGGGGCATGTGTACGTCTATTTGCTCAAGAAATTGACTAGGTAATCGATGGAAAAGAATACTTGGTACTCGGGTAAAGGGGGTCCGTTCTATCGAATATAAACTTCATTGACGGCTGTCCAATATCCGACGCGTGTACCTGTAAGCCGATAAAATAGCCATAAGAACTGCCAACCATCTAATATTACAGTATACAACGACGTATGATCGTTCAGAATTAATCTTATGGTTTTAGAATGAAATACATTTTCGTCATACATATCGACATTTTAACTGTGTGTGAAATGCGATACCTCGATACGTATTTTTCGTAACAATAGGTCATCATTTTTCGGAGCAATAGATTAAGACTGTTTTGCCTTGAGCTGCAGATATCGATTCTCATTTCTAAATCGATTCTTGTAATGGCTGCTCGGGTTCGGTACATAGGTGCGCTCTGGTGTAGGAAAATGAAAACATTCTCGATCGGTGCGCTGTCGGTCGACGAGAGAGATGTCTGCTGGGTGCGTACGTTGGTGTTGGTGGCACATGCATTTCGATCTATGGAGACGTGATACATAATGTGACTGGCCTACGCTAGGAATTCGCCCTTGATAACGAGATACCGCTGTGTGCGTTTCCGCCCATGATCCACTTCCCACTATGTTACCGCATTACTAAACTTGGTAATCCCATCTTGCACACTAAGACACGAGCAGAAATGCCAACTTTGTATGTCTGAATGTGGGTATAATCTTGCGAGATTAATAATTGGTTCAGCCAACCCTCAGTTGTGAACTTCCCCATTGACCAAATTGATATGTTCCATATTCCGTACATTGATTAGATACATAATAACAAATACGCTTTAATTTATTGATGCAATTTTATTGTATTATTGTAGCCAACGTGTTTGCACTTCTCAAGTGGTCATCTTCAGGGTGATTTCTTTGAGAGCAAGAATACAGTTGTAATACCATTGAATGGTTCAGACAAATTTTGATTACAATTGTATTTTGTTCTCAAAGAAATCACCCTGACGGTGGCCACATGAGTGGCCGAAAGGTGTTGGTGACCATAGTACAATAAAAGTACATAAATAAAAGTAAAGTGTATTTGATGGTCTTGAATACATTTTGTGCATAGTGATTTCTGTGAGCTTAAGAAGTAAGCATACGTAATAAATTTAACATTCTGGCAATTCCAACAAAGAATATTTTTAAACTGTATCATGTATCAGTATGCAATATGTAGAAGAAGGAAATGATTCATGCGGCATGCTTAACAGAGTAAATATCATCACCAATGTTCCGCCGTTCACCATGACCATATTTGGAAGAATGCTAGAATATCGGCAAATCTCGAGGTTATTTAGAACGAATACCCATTTTTGTACTTGATATGTGTCGTGAACAAGTTATGCATTTCTAAATACCGTCAGTGATATGTAAATAATATGATTTTACGGCGTTGCACTGAAAAATAAGATTATTTTGTACGGAAATATTACATCCGATCCGTGACTGTACCACCATCCGGTGACGTCAAGTATCTCAACCAATCGCGCGGCGAAGGAGAGAGCCTTGCGCTAGAGCAGAGAAATTTAGGGCGTGTGCATCGGATAGCGTATATTATTTTTATTTTACCTGAGAGATGATTTGTTGAGGATTGTTTGAAAGGTATGTAATGAATTTTTAGAATATGTTCTTTCATCTTATTACCAGTAATGTCGGTTAGTTATTACCTTACTCTAGATTCACAACCTTATATATCGCAGATGTGGAAAGCTTGCTACATATCATTCGCCATTTGTATTCGGTTACCCATCCCCCTTCAGTTGAGAAAGCAGCATAATATACACTACACGATCTGGATTTGTGTGTATACAGTATTATTATTGTCTTATGAAATAAGTGTATTGTTTTGGTAGTAAGTATACCTTGATACTAGATACATTGACAGAAGAAATGCTCGTGGCCGAGAATTTTGAATCCGTAGTAGCATTTTGACAGTTTGTTCGCACAGGTTTGTTAGTGGTGGATATTTCGTGAATATTATTAACTTTTCCGTAATGTTTTTGCAGATACGAATATGAAATATGAATGTTAGTATGTTTTGTTTTTGTATTTTACATGACAGGTGTTTTGAAATATGATGAATCTCAAAATCACTTGTAATATTTTGGTTCGCAAGGGATGTGCTATTGCATTTTGTGGTACTTATTCTCCTCGCTAGTCCAGAATAAAATTGTTGCATTCGTTAGATCATTGGAGGCCATAGGATGAAAAGAATGTGTTAGGATTTAGTATTTGTTGTTAATTTGTTATGGCCCTGACTCACTTGGAATTTCAATCTTTTAATGCAAGTCATGTTTAGATTAGGACCAGGGTGTAGAAATGTAAATGTTAGTGCTTGTTAGCGTTGGTTGTCATTTGTAGATGAATGCATGCATATTTCAATACTGACAAATGGAATTTCTGTTTTTAAAGAGGTTGCTTGTTATGATATCTTGTGTGGATTTTTGCTGTAATTCACAAACTCTTCTACAAGGCCAGAAATTTATCAAGGCTGTCTGTTGCTAGTATGATGTGAAGAGTCTGAACTTCCAGAAATCACTTAATTCATGCACCTGAAATACACATTTGTTTCTGAAATTGACATTGTCAAGTTTTCATGTGAAATACAGTTTTCTTCCTGGAAGAGCTAATATAGTCAAAAATATGTTGTCAGTTACCACACACACACACACACACACACACACACACGTACACACATATATTGTAAATACATTTTGGAGCCGGTGGAGTCAGTTACACTTTCCCTGAGACTAGTACAAGGCGAGGTGAAGTGAAGTTTTATAAAAAAAAATGCTACCCTCAGTAACATTAAACATTCTGGAAAGATAGCTGCATTGATAGTACCAAGTGTTAGTGTGCACATTGCGCATGCTAATATGTTGGAGCAGTTTATCCTTAACCACACACCTCTTGCATGCCATGCATGTCACACATGCTATCATGTTGGGTACAGTTCTTGTTATGGTATGATAGTGCTTCCTTCTACATACTTTGTGGTGGAAACCATCTGTGATTAGTTGTGTGATACAGCTTTTGTTAGTTTGTAGTTTTGCTTGAGTCCACTCCATTTTATTCAAAGTATGAGAGCCATAAAACTCATGTCATAGGATTCCTGTTTTTGGTCATATCTCCTGTTACCAAAATACCAAGCTTGGTGTGGTGCTGCTTTTGAGAGGAAATGTTTTTGGTAAAGTTGGACAGCACTTCTCAGGGCATATCTAACAAACATAATGACAGAAGGGCAATACTTGAGCGCTGTAATGTACTAAGATAACATTTGCTGTGCAATTGAACACAGTTGTTTGGTTACACATGTATTCACAAATAGGTGAATTCCACCTTCATGGATTCTGTTTCAGTATTTTGTGAACATTGTCTAGAACAGATCTTGCTGTGTTAAAGAATATGAGCTGTTTAGTGATGACTCAGTATGTCTGAAGTAGTTCTTGTGTACTCTCCATACCAGACTGTTTGAACACTTTTAGTTCTTCGTATGAAGTTGCCTGTTACATCCAGTTTTGATTAGTGTAGAATCTAGTTTGGGTTCGGTTAGTTGTTTACCAAATTTTATCCCTGCCTGTTTATCAAGAGCAGAATACTGGAACATGGATGCGGCTGCAGATACGGCATTCATGTTTGCAAAAACACAAATTTTACACTGAGAATCTAGCATCTAAGGTTTTGAAATTGGTGAATGAGGATTTTTGTAAATTAATTTATGAACAATTTAAACATGTTCAGCTTGTAGTAAGTCTTACATTTCGTTATGTTTGTACCTGTTATTATACTCAGTTGCTCATAACTGAAATAATGACATGTGCCTGGGCATATTTGTTCTTTACGGTAACCGCAATGTTGAAAATATTGAGAGGAACAAGAAGTGTGTACAAAGTTGTGGTTCGTAAACCACAAGGGAAGAAACTACTTGGTTTAATACCATGAATGAGACAATAATAAAACATACCTATAGTTCAGTAGGTAGCTTGTACATTATCTGATTTTTGTTGGAGAATCTGACACAATTTTAATCGAACAGGGAACCTCACTATGGATTTTTTTTTATTTTTTTTTTATTATGGATGTTTTTGTTAATCCACATATTCCGAAGTTGGATATAAGTGGGAGGTGGACAGGAAATACCGTGTTAACCATAGTGTTGTCATTTAAAACCCAACGTGACTTTCCTGCCTGATTTTTTTCTGTGCCAGGAACGGGTATGACTCCATTTCCCAAAATTTGGTAGCGTGCAATATTTATGAGCTTCCAGTTACTGTGTCTTTGAAGTTCTAAAAATAAATGAGTCGCCGTGCTGCCAGCTAGTTGGTGAATCAACAGTGTGATGGCCACGTTGATTCCTTAAGGGTTTTGTGCCTCCCAATCAAGCAAGCATTGTAGCTGAACTTCACTGGGCTGTACAAACTATTTACAAAAGTCATAAAACATTTATTTTATTTTGTTTGGCTGTTTACTGGAATCTCTGTGTGTGTGAGTGAGTGAATGAAAGAGAGAGAGAGAAAGCCGGGACTTGAGACCATATCCCACTGAAGACGTGAGAACAATAAAATCTTCTCAGGCAGGCAGCCACATCAAAGTGTAAATATGTTCTGACATTTCAGGGACTGACTTCACCCTGCATTGTCAAAACATTTTTACATTGACGTGGCCATCTGCCTAGGATGAGTTTATTGAATTTTGTTGCAGCAAAAGCTCTCAAACATATATGAGAACTTAGTATGTTGTTGCAGTAACTCCATTGTTGATATCGGCTGATTAGGAAGTGAAAGATCCATCGTAACTAAATTTAAAACCTTGCTGGTTTCATTTGTACCATATTTAAATGAACTTTGTATATACGGAAGTGTTTTACATGTGAGTCGAAGAATTCAGCACAAATTGACTTCCAATGTCGTTTTTATTTCATGGTTTGTGAAAGTGCCCATTTGCTAGTTTCGAACTCTGATCTGTCAAGTTAATGATGACTTCAGAATTGCTTAACACTTTAATTCTCAGTGCTCTTTCAGAACATAGTCTTTCAGGTTGTTGTTATCATGTGCTGTTGTTGGTAGATAACATTGTAGAGGAACATGGTGCCTACATTTTTATTGACAATGTGGTAGGTGTAAAGAAGTTTCCAAGTTATGTAGGCAGGATTGCAGGGAATGTGGCTGCTCTGACCTGAGGTTCAGGGAGAGAAGGAAGGGCCCTCTCTGGATGTGGTGTGTATTCTCACCCCAACCATTTTGATTCTGAAGATGGAGATAACATGTTCCTAAGAAATGTTATCCACCTTCAAAATTACATGACATTGCAACTCCAGATGACAGAGTCTGAAAACTTACATCTGTGGAAAACCTGTAAACTTATGTGTAATGCAGCATTTGTTATACACACTAGGTGACTGTATTGTAATGTTTCTTACCCTCTTCGAGTTTCATCGTAGTGCAGTCTCACGTCTTTACATTTTAAGTACCTGTCATAAAATTTGTCTGTAATACACCATTTACTTACATAACTAACTGGGCCCTTCAGAAATTGATTGTTCCTCTGCTAGTGAGAAAAATTCTTCATATTTTTTGCAACATGAAGGTTCATTATGCATTACAAGGGCCTACCACTTGGCCCTATTCTGAGCCAGATGCATGCTGTCCCAACCAATTTCTGTAAGATTTAGTGTAATGTCCTTCCATTGACAGGTACGTCTTCCAAGTGGACTCTTTCCCTCAGGTTTCCCCATCAAAACGCTGTATGCACCTCTCATTGTCCTACCATGCATGCCACATTCTGCACCAATCTCATCTTTGTCATTTCATCTCGCAGATAATATGTGGTGAGGAGAACCTGTTTGATTAGAATTCTCGATTAAAAGTTTTTGAATTATAAAGTAGTTTTATTTATTTCACCGACACAACTGTTTGTATCATATATTACATAGTAAGTGGCTACATGTTTTGACCTTCTAAAGGGCCATCCTGAGGCCACTTGAACACACAAAATCAAAGTTACATTTCCAAGGTTTATTTTGGGTCATAGTGAGATCTCAGTCCTTCTGTTATGCAGTATATATAAATAAATTTAAAACTTGTTTTAAACATTTTAAAACTAGTTAAATATTAAGGCATATTTACGTAAACTTTGTCATCTTTTTTGTTTTGTGTTTTCGTAAATAGTAGCATCTGTTTGGTGTGCTGATGAATGATGACAAGCAGAATGTGTCCATTGGTTTGTTGACTTCAGGTGATATGTGTCTTTAGTTTCTTATCTGTTATGGTATAAATGGTGGGTTTTATCTTGAATAATCTTGAAGGTAGAGGCTTGGGTATATTCTTGATATATGTACTTACTGTCATTGAGTGTATATCTGAGATAAAACTTTCCAAATTATTTTATTAGAAAGTTTATACCTTGTCTAAGTTCATGCTTTGTCTTTGAACCATCATGGCTTCAGTAAGTAGGTTTTCAAACCTTGGGGTGTAGAAAGCTTGGCCGTGTTTTATTTGTTAAATTGTTGGAGAATCAGCAAATGTACATTCTCACATAATAAGATTTGAAGTTGCTACAGTGGTAAATGTTCCAGAGTAATATGAGAGTACCACCAACAGTGCAGAACCTTGATGACAAATGTAGTGCATTCCCTGAAATGTCTGGTCCAACCTACCAGACAACACTGTAGCGTAACTCAGAATATAATGGTGTGAGTTTCAGATTTGTTTCAGTAAATGTAGCGGTATATATGCTGGGACAAAACTGATAAATATAAATGCATATTTACTGGTCAGATCAGAGTTAAAGAATGTACATTCTGAGTGAGTGGATGAAGAGTGAAATTTATTTTCATGACCTGTAAGACAGGAAATTAATTTAGCATCAGTTGTGTCCAGGACTCAGTGTAGTGTTTTGGAATTTGTCACTGCTTGTTGGAGTCAGAAAATTGCAGTGAATTGATATTGAGGTAACAGTTGGCAATCAAGTACACTGGATGATGTCTTATCCCACATGTTTATCAGTTGGAGAATGGAGAAAAATACATGTCGAGAAGCATCATTGTTGGTATGCCATAGGGCATTTTGAAAGAAAGGGTTTTTTGTTGGGTTGTAGGTTACAGTGAGTAATGAAATGTGCACCATTTTTTTTTTAGAGTCCCAGTGAAACGATCCCTTGGTTAAGAGTCTGTAGTTGTTTAGCATTATAACAGAACCAACATTATGCCCGTTGAACTTTAAATGGGAAATTGTTAAAAACAAACGTTGTTACTTGCAAAGTTTGACAATTGCTGGACATACAGCTACATTTATGGTAGCTGTAAGATAGTAAACTGGATAGAGTGGCAGTATTGCTAAACGTTGCTGCTCTTTGGAGCAGAACAGGCCATGAAGGCCCAGAAGGGGAATAGAGGTATAGATCTGTTCTTTCTTTAACGTCGGCGCTAGATAGGGGGTGGGTAGTCAACGCCACGCCCCGGCCGCTTTACCCCCAGGAAAGACCGGGTACCCATCGTATAGGAGGCTGGGTGGGCCTCAGAACCGGTCTGGACTTGTGGGGAAAATCTCCCTCCTCCACCGGGATTCGATCCCCTGACCGTCAAGCCAACAGCGAGTCGCTGGACCGACTGACGTATTTGGAGTAATTTACTTATGAAAACATGGAGACCGAAATACCGACTGAAGCTGCTTCCTTCTGTTCCTATTCCTGATCATCACTAACTCGGGTTGTAACACATATAACGAGTGAGCAGCAACTGTCAGCGTTTACATATATGCATATAATTATATACTGTAGTTTGGTGCAAGGTGGTGCCGGACCACCTTGGGATATTGGCGTGTTTTATATTTAATAATTTATTAAATCAAACTATAAAAATTGTCTGACCGCCTCTGTGGTCTAGTGGTCAGAGTTTCTGGCTACAGATACAGAGGTCCCGGGTTCGATCCCCGGCGCTACCAGACTTTCTGAGTAGTAGTGGGTCTGGAACGGGGTACACTCAGCCTCGTGAGCCTCGTGAGGTCAATTGAGGAGCTACTTGAATGAAAAAAGTAGCGGCTCCAGGTCTAGAAAACAGAGATTAACGG
>Ga0136643_10017213_pt1 | contig 10876 bp, 7 predicted proteins | sample TergutLab28metaG_FD_96883 | JGI IMG/M metagenome (GOLD analysis project Ga0136643, IMG submission 96883) | Labiotermes labralis P1 segment gut microbial communities from Petit-Saut dam, French Guiana - Lab288 P1 (version 3) (version 3) | ecosystem: Host-associated > Arthropoda: Insects >... | reverse complement strand
CACACACACACACACACGCCCACACTACACACACACACACACACACACACACACATTACAAAACAATGTAAAACTTACACCACTGACAAGACAAATTCAATCACTGTGTTTTAAAGTGCCTTCAGTAGAATTCTGAAAATATGTTCCTCTTCTTAACTATAATCCTGAAAACTACGTCATTATAATTACATTGTGTTTGCAGCTGTACTTCCAACTTGGCTGTATACCACAAATCTGAACTCTGACCTTCAAAGAAGTAGCTTTCTTCGAACCACAATCTTAATGACCACCAGCCGACCTCATAAATAGCCTCACAATTACAAAATCGGACAACAAAATAATCCAAACACCAAACAAAATATATTACATAAATAAGCAGATAATTTCGTTCCACTCATGATAAAACAGTTTTGCCTTGAGAATGATGAGTTTGATCAAATTCCGAGTAAAACAAATCCACTCATTAAGTCATAAGAGGCACAAATTGTAAAATACTGTCCACGTCAAAAGTGCATTTTAATCCAGGAAGAGCCTTTCTCGACCTGTTAAACATGAAAACAAAAAACAAAAGGAAATGGGCAAAATACAAAACGTATACCCCTTTACGAGTAAATGGTAAAGGTAAAGGTAAAGTTCACCCTAGAACAGGCCACGAAGGCCCAGAGTGGGAGGAGAGGTATAGTTCTATTCTTTAACCTCGGCGCTAGATCGGGGTGGGTGGTCAACGCCACACCCCGGCCGCCTTACCCCCGGGAAAGACCCGATACCCATTGTATAGGAGGCTGGGTGGGTCCCAGGGTCGGTCTGGACGGGTGCGGAAAATCTCGCTCCGAGATTCGACCCCCGGCCCGTCCAGCCCGTAGCGAGTTGCTATACCGATTGAGCTATCCCGGCCCACTCGAGTAAATACTTGTTCTTAAAATTAATTACTCTTTTTTGTATCAGGACCCACTTTAAGACGACCAAACTAATAGTCCTGATTCTCAAAGAGGTAATGAAGTGCAATTCATGGTTCACTTTAGCCTAATGTTAGTCCTAAAAAAGGAAAACAACTGAGGGACTTAAGAGACGACCACAGTGAGTGTGCGTGCGTGCGTGCGTACCTGCGTCTGTCCACTTTAACATTTTAACCAGTTAACCGACTTGCAAGATATTTCGTACCAAAGTTATGTCATCAAAGGACAGCTCACTGCCCCACCTTTCAAAACTTCCTACACTTAGTATTGACAACAATTCGAACTCGCGAACTTGTGATGATGGGACTAAACCGGCGATCATGAAAAGATTTATGATAACAGATACTAAACTTTTGTAGAAACCAAAATAAAAATATGGCGGTCATGCGAAGCGTCTCTTTACATTTACGTTTTATGGTCATATCAAAAGAACCACTGTAGATATCCATGTGCATTTAGTACGGAGGAACATCACACGCATACCATGACAGTGTCATGAACACTGTGTTCACGCAAAACGCTCCAATTGGCTGTTGAACGTAGGGTGCATAAACGCAATGAAACCAAACTTATCGCTAAGCCACAGCCTTGAACAGCTTACGACAAGGACAGAACCCGTAATCCACTGGTGCCATCCTTCCTACCGAAACACGTGACCTCTGGCATGCAGACCGTTGTGACAATTCATTCAAAATTAACATGCGCTTACGGTGACTCGGAACAGTCACCAGTCATGCTACCTTTAATGTTTCGATACTGCCACTGCCACATTCGCTATAGACGTGTACAGAAAGTGTTACAGTACGATGTAGCACAATTGGGAGAGCCACACCCTCGTATTGCGGTATATCGAGGGTGGCGTTAAAGCGAAACACTCTCTAATACGGAATTCCTGCTTATAAACTTGCATGTGCGCTACGTGATGGCGCTATATCGGGGATTGACTGTATACTCAAGGGCAGGATTACATACACATGAATTACGAGAATATTTATAATGCGACCGGAACAGTGCGAAGGAAGTAGGGAATTCTGGTCATTCGATGAACTTTAACCCTCTGGAGACCAAATCAGTCTACCATATACTGTATATGATTCAGTTCGTACTTCCCAGGACACAGTCGCTGTTTACTGTAATACCCACACAAAGAAGGCACAGCCGTCCCTGCCCACACTATGGTGGCGTATAGGTTAAGATGGAGTATAATTCAACTCATTCTTACTCTTCGTGCTGAATGGAGGTCAGTGGTCAACATCACGCCCCGACCGCTGTACCTCCGTGGAAGGATCACGGTACACATTGAACAAGACGCTAGGTGGGCCCCAAAGACCGTCCGGATGCTTTTAAGAAGACATAAACCTCCCCCCCCCACCAGTAGTGTTCGAACGCCGGACCGTCCACCCCGCGGCGTACTCTCTATACCTACACTATCCCGGAACACATATACACACTACGTGGACAAAATGTAGACTTTTAGTGTTAAATCTGGCAATACATTTACTACTCACCAGGTTTTAAAGGGTTATAACGGAACACCGAGGAATGATGTTAAAAGACAGAAAGTAAAAAGTGTAGGCACCATTCCCTCTTGAGAAACTAAACGTTCCTCGGCCAGACAAGAAATTCCCCGCATTTATGGAACCCGAAAGTTCATTACCATGTTCACAAGAGCCCCTTAGTATTCCAGACGAACTTCTTCACAAACTCAGTAACCAATAGCTTCTCCAGAAGGGTTGTGCTCCAGGGACTTAGACGCGTTGGTGAATAACAAAGCAAAGCAGCTGAACCTGCTTCAGTAATATACAGACACGCGGACATCCACCGCTAATTCGGAGAATGAATTATTTCAGATTAATTCTGATTATCTTTACCTCGAGTTAGACGCTTGAATAGAACCCCTGCAGGCAGATCAGCTTCTAATTAGGACAAGGCTCTCCGACGTCTATCAACCACACAAAACACAGAAACAATTCCGATTAACAAAAAATAACACCAACTTAAATAATATTCACTGGGCACACTGCCGTGTGATCACTACACCACGATAAACATATTCCGTGTTATAGTTGCCAACGTTTTACAAAAGCAATGTCCACACAATTCTAATTATTATAAAATGTCCTCCACTAATGGTGTTGATGTATTTCAACGCGGTATTGAGGACCAGACGTCAGAATCAAGCTACTGCTCCAACTGCGCACGGGGCAGACACACATACACTAACTGGTATCGTGTTTAGGCACGGGACACGCGTCGAAGTCCCTAATCACGTGACCGTTACAGTATATCTCGTGCTGATAAAAGTGATGTCTTCCTCCGAGCTGCCATTAGGAGATAACTTAATCAACAGCAAAGGAGGGAATGAGTTAAAGTAAGCGATGGCCGACGTCTCCCCGTCGTGGGTTTGCAACTCCGTAACAAAGAGCACACAGCAGCAAGTGAGATCGCTCAAGGCAAACCCACGACCTAGTGATAGGATTCCACAACAACACGTGTGTTGTTGTGACTGTAAAAATGATTTTCACTTTAATACAAAGAATTCTCTAAAGATCTTAACAGCCGGAAACTCAGACACGTAAGTTTTAAAAATCGATTCACATTTAAACAGCGAACAAACTCCGTCTGCACTATAAAGGCCAAATGGTTAACCTTGCTTAAGCACATCATAATACCACAAAAACAAGCAAATACATTCTGTGGCTAGAAAACGAAGTTTGCTGAGTTACAACGGATGGTAGTGGGTACCAGTGTGCTTTAAAGATATCGTTTCTTATTCCCTCGTTAAATGTGTCACGAAAATAAGCAAAGACACGTACCATACGCAAATACATAATATTCAAATAATGTAATCTGCGACCCGGCGGGAACATTAAAACTCTGGCAATGACACGGATGCACAATGCCTGATTTCAGGCTTCTGACGCGAAGTAGATACGAACTGCGCTCTCTGGGCTATAACGCAGCGATTATAGGTTAATTCTTATAATAAAACCAACGATTTGCACTAATTACTCAAATTTATATTTGGAATAGAACTCTAAATGTTTCGGACAGGTTTTCTGTCCATCATCAGAAGTATAGCACTGGAGTTCCATCCTGATCCCGCTAGCAAGCAGTCAGCATAACCTGTATGACACATACCTTTTGCTGTGTGTACAGTACTAGACTCCTGATGATGGGCAGAGATACTGTCCGAAACATGCAGAGACCTACTCCAAAAATAAATTTGAGAAATTAGAGCAATCACGCTGGTTTTATTATAAGAATATATCACGATGCACGGTCCTCTGAACGTCTCATAGGCTAATTCCTTACCGACGTTTCAGGACAACCTTTGGGACCGACAGGTTGTCCTGGAACGTCGGTCAGGAATTGCCAATACTCGCTGCATAACAGTCCAAAAACAGCACAGTTCTCACGAATGCACAAATTTTCCGAAAATCCACGAGAAACCTCAAAATTCTATGCGCCATACAGATAACATGAAGCAAGGATAATTAAGACCCACAAATATCAGGAGCCACAATACAAAATTTATTCGGCCGGGCCACCCGAAGCCCACAGTTCGTGCAATCTTGAGTAACGAGCTTTATCTATTCATCAGAAAGTCACTTCTGATGACACAGTGAACAACCTCCAACCACCACCCGCGCAAAAAAAAAAGGTACACGAGGTGTTAATGACAAATGCTGTTCGATCTGTCACACCTGTGAATGACGTAACATCGGATGAACATTGTTACAACAAGCACGGACAGTTACAGTTGACTCTGTACACGTGAACACTATGAAGTCATTGGGCGAGTAGCGGTGTAGCTGAGCACTAGAAGGACGTGAGTGGTCAGCTTGACGCACCGGTCGCTTTACGCCCGGAAAAAATTCCGCCGGTGTCCACTGTATTAAGAATGGATGACGCTTAAGTGTGCTCGTTTCGACGAACAGAACAATATCTTGTCTCTGCCGGGGATCGAACCACACGATTCCTCGGTCGTCCAGTGAGTAGCCTCGTGACTATACCGACTGAGATATCGCGGCGCCGTCTCAACAGTAAAATGGTATCAAAAGTTATCTATGGCCTGAAGTCAGAGACAGCGCAGTGGCCGTCCGCAAGTGTCTTCCTGAACCTTGTACTGTACAGCAGTTAACAGTCCCACTCTCAGTGGGGTCACATCATAGTTTTTTTCAGTCCAGATTCTGTATGTTTCATTTATTTACGATTTACATCGCTGGGATAGCTCAGTCGGTATAGAGACTCGCTACGGGCTGGACGGGTCGTGATCGAATCCCGGTAGGGGCGAAATTTTCCGCACCCGTCCAGACTAGCCCTGGGGCCCATCCAGTCTCCTGCACAGCGGGTACCGGGTATCTTTACGGGGGTAAAGCGGTAGAGGCATGGCGTTAACCACCCACCATCATCTAGCGCCGAGGTCAAAGAAAGAGTACAGATACAACTTTACTCCCCTTCTCCGCCTTCATGGAAGGTTATAGGGTGAAAATTACCTTTACCTATTAGGGTTTATAAGACTACAGGGCATCGAATGTTAGGATCACATACGAGTACTGAATTGAATACGGTAAAAAAAGTAAAACTCTCGCCGAAGACGCCACTAAGGCACACAGGACAAGCAGAGATACAGTCCTACTCACCCTTACACTCGGCACTGGATGGAAGTCAGTGGTCAATTTCACACCCCGACCGCTTTACTCTCGGGAAAAACCCCCGGCACCCACTGAATTTGGTTGTGTGGGCCCCAGAGCCGGTCTGGACGGTTCTGGACGACGGAAAATCTCATGTCCCTGTCGGGATTCGAACCCCGGACCGTCCATCCCGTAGCGCAGTCACTGTACCTATTCTTACTGAATTTGAAAGGACATGGAATGAACTGGCCATGGTCAGATTTGAGGTACTACCTTGGCGTTTGGCTGGAGGGACTGACAGAAACCACGAAATACCTCAACAAGGACAGTCTGTGTTCCGGCCAAGTCCGAAGCAAAAGTCACTGCCTGAAACACCGTGCTCGGTCAAATGCTGTGAGTAGAATACATATTCCGCCATTCACAGCAGGATTACGTTTTAAAACCCTGCAACATATCTCTAGCTTTACAAAAATGAAGCCAGTCTACAAAAAAAAACACGCATTTAGATAGAGGACACTAGTTGCGTGTAACGGTGCTGCCACTTGCTTAAGACTTCCATGTTACATGAAAAATGGCTGGCAGAGACAAGTGAAATGTTAACTCTGGACACAAAAAATGCCAATTCGTATAAATCCAAATCCACGTGGAGTATGATTACAAGGACCGTTATGGAAGATGCCAGTATGCAGTCCATACACCACAAAGCAAGGCACACTGCGATCCATGTAGAAGACATAAAGAAGAAAAGGAAAAACAGCAAATTCCTTTCTGACAAGCTGCCAGTCGCTCAACTACTTAAAATTCCCTGTCTTTCATGGAACCCTCTCGTTTATTCTCGTCTTCACAATAGCCCCATAACTCGTTTTATGCTCATCCATTTAAATCCACTCCACAACCTCACAACCCAGTTCTTTAAGATTCATTCTAAATAACCCTTCCATCTACATCTAGATATGTTAAGTGTTCTTTCCCCTTCATGTGCACCGACTGGAAGTTACGTGTGATGTGCAAAATGCAAGCACTGCCCTTTTCTGAAACGCGTCATTTGGTGCACTCACGTTGTTTCTGTCTTTCCATGCAATTTTACGTAAAGCAAGTGTAAGTCTGTCCCCGTACTTAAATTAAGCACCGTGCCAAGCATGTGTATGGGGAAGTTTGGGCAGTTCTATGCAGTCTTAACCTCAGCGCTAAACAAAGGTGAGAGTGGTCAGCCTCAGGCTCCAACTCTTACGCCCTTATTCACTGCACAATCGGTGTGGACGCTGTGAAGACCAGGAGTAATTAAAACACTGCCAATAATCGTCCCCATATCCGCCGGCCGTCCAGCCTAGTCACCATACCGACTGAGCTATTCCTGCTCCTGCATTCATATGTACACAAGTCAACACTGCAAGGCTCTCAGTTCTTCTCCACGTGGCATTTGTGGCGCATACCAGCAGCTTCCTTCTTAGTCACTTCAGATTTTATCAAAAACTCTCTCTTACATCTACCTCGATAAAGATCGTTATATTACGTATGATGGAAATTAGCCCTTTAATCCCTCCAACAGTCCATAAGTCATATGGCAACACACTACATGCACATGGAATGGTTTTGTTAAGTTCGAAGCCCATACAGGAAAGGACAGATAAGTCAACGAAAGAATCGACACACATTGCCCCACCAGTACGCCTAGCAGCCACCCCACTACTATCACTGGCCGACGTCTACAAGCCCTCTCTCTGCAGTAAAGTGCAGACATGTTGGGGGTGTACATGGCCGACTAACCCCCACTACGCATCTCGACTGTCTAGTTCCCCCACCTGTTGACTAAAACAGATTTAATGGCGTGCCTGTGTTTTCAAGCACTTGTCCTGACAGAAATAATTTACCATTTAACACCGTAACTGAAAAAATAATTTACGAAAATAACACCGGCAGGTCACCACAACTGGCAGCAATACCTACTGACATCATTAATGAGAAGATTCATCAGAAGGTCCTGACGAGTGCGCGGGATGTAACGGAAGTAGCAATGGTACAACTCGGAACTGTTAACACAAACAGTTCATGACAGCAGGTCCACTTACAATATCTTGTATGGAAAGTGCAGGTCTATGTCACTGACTACTGGATAGTCAGTGACAATCATCCTCAGACGTCATCATAAGGCTCCTGCCACATTTGGCTGCAAGGGAAGAAAAGCGTGTGCAGGTGTATCAGGCGTAAATGGTATGCGGAGAAGAAGACAGGATTCGGAAACATGACAACGAATGACAAGCGTACTGGCCCTACTCTAAACAAGCACAATTTTTTAACATTTCAAGTGTAGTAACGTTACTAACGACCTGAAAAGAAATGAATGCTCTTGGAGTACTCAAAAGTAAGATTATAAGATAATAAGAAATATCTTGAACTGAACGATAACATAACCTGCACCTGTATTCGTCTGTCCGTCAGTCTATGTACACATTTGACGGTACCCTTTCATCCCGGGACAAAACATTCAAGGAGATTCATGTTCTTCCCGCCTTAATCACACAACGAACATTAAGAACAGTGCTGGCACAGGAACGATATCACATTTCTGTAAACTATATCCACAAGCAAATCCCTCTTCTAGTACCAAAGTCGCTCAGCTGACCCACAAATATTCCTCCTTTCACAGCACACAAACATTCATTACAGCGTCACAAGAGCCCCCTACTTACTGCTCCTTACCCTGAGTCAGATGAAACCAATCCACACCGTCAAACCTTCTCTATTCAAAATTAAAATATCTCCAGGAATACTCTTCAGTCGCGTGAAAAAAATGTAAGCTCTAAATATACGAAATAAATGGCGGTACTTAACAACAATAAGCTTAATGTTTAAATAAAGTACGCCGATTAACACTTCGTGTCCAACACTTACAGGTGTCCCTATATTAGCGGTTAGGATGTTAGCACGTTAGGACTCCTGCTTCACAAGTGACACATTTAATTGTGCAGATTAGTCATGCTGTGAATACTGTGAATACTCCTAAGTGGGCATATCTTGTGTCTCTAACACACAAGGCATACTTCACTCCACTCACAGTTGACAATACCGCATACCTTACACTGCGTGACACCACTCACATTAAACATGAAAATAAACATAACTATTAAGTTACAGGCTAGACACAACTGGAATCACAGTTGAATATCAAGTTATCACAAATCAAAAAAAAAAAAATACGTACGGCAGCACAGCCGGAATTATAACTTTCGAAGCCCTCAGGCCATATGACCTCTGTAACCCACGCAGTAACAGGCCGATATATTACTGAACACACAGGCCCGTAACTAAAATTTAAAGAAGGTTACCTACCAGTGGCACTCCACAGCGTATCGCAGTGTATCGTGTAGGCAGCTGTAAGATTATGTCGTCTTATTTCGTAATATACCGTGCATATTACACAGGCGACTGAGGTACAATTATCACTGCGAAGGCCATGAAGGTACGTAAATCTGTAGAGATGCAGCACCACACGTCCTTAACCCTGGCACCAGACAGACACGATTGGTCAGCTTCATATTCCGGCCCCGGCCGCTTTATCACCGGTACTCACTGAGAAAACTGATGTGGCCAGCAGCGCCGGTCTTGCCCCTGCCGTGAATCGAAGCACACGTGTCCACAGCCGTACACGCCGCAGTATGGGTACTGTACCGACTGCTATCTCGGCTTCTGGTACATACATGATATGAAAGTGACAATTGACATAATGTTGGCCTAAACACAACGTAACAATGACGGCATGTACACTCCATCTGCGACAGTAGACAGCTCAACTGTTTCTTATTTCGAAAAAAATGTGAAAAAAAAAGATACATCGCATACAGTGCGAGTTTCTCCCTTCTAACCTACGATTAATATCTAGCCCCTTGCGCTCGAAATGCGTCGAAAAACGCAGGTATGTATAGGGTAACGCAAAAGTTACTTCACTCTCAATATTTAACAACAGAGAGGCCGTGTCAAGCAGCTTTTGGGCCACCCCGTGTACTTGTAGTGTCTGTTATCGATATCGGAGCGTAAACAAAATTGAAACGTGTCAACACATGTTACCAAAACTTATCAATAACCATTCTGAGACCAGAAATCCTGAGAAATTGTCACTGATTTTCTTCAGACCCTCCAAGGAAATAGCGGGACATCACAATTTAGCCTACGGCCGCTTATTTACACAACCCAATCCGCGCTCCTAATCGCATATCAGACGCTAGAAGGGTGTTTGCCAGCCAGGGTCCCACAGAAGATTTTTGGGGTTCCGAGTGAATCGTGGAATACACAAATAAAAATATTGAAGTATGGCAAAAAAAAAAATTTCAAACAGCCTTTGAAATTCCGTGGGAATTTTGTGCGCCAACTGATAAACAGGAGTCATCTCCGTGATTTCGCATTTTGACATTTAATATAATTATCCAATAGGAAACAGACACGAAAAGTGTTTCAGTTTGTTCTTGCGATATAAGCGGTCATACGGTCACCTCTTTACTATAATTTTTCTTTACAATAATTTAGCAACAACTGCACATTTAAATTGTGCTCCCCGCTATCAGCTCCTTTTGGCCAGTAAGCCTTCTCATACGTAGGCACTCCTGGGTACATGAAAAATTATTTTAGCAGTTCCTCCATGGAAAAGGGTTTGGAAGCAATGCGCTACAGGCTGCAGTCTGAGCTATCGAAATTATCATCAATGACAGCATACACAAATAAATAAGGCTAGCGAGAGTCATTAAAAATTCAACGAACATTTTTTTTAAGAATTCGGTTTATAACTAAGGCTTCTCCATATAACCTTTCTATTGATCCAACCTTATACATTACACTTTCTGGGCGACACTAGCAATAGCGAAATCAGTCAACATGCACGCTGTGAATGCCAATCATCATGGAAAGACAGCCTGACACAGCAACGATAACAGCACCTCTATGCGAACAAAAAAACGCGTTGTTGTGTTCATTACTGCTTCAAATGAGTCATGTTTTTAACTTTATTCTGTTAAAGCAAACTACATGTTTAAAACAATAAACTTACTTACTTACTCCATGGTGAAGAGTCCTTCTTGAGAAGCTAACTGGTTTGCAGCTAGTCAACAAATTTCCCGTATTTCACGGAACCCGAGGGTTCATTACCACACTCACAAGCGTCCGCCACCTGTCTCTATCCTGGGCCAGTACAATCCTGTCCATATACCCACATCCCACCTCCTGGAGATCCATCCTAATATTATCCACCCATCTACGCCTAGGTCTCCCCAGTGGTCTCTTTCCCTCCGGTTT
>Ga0136643_10017212_pt1 | contig 10876 bp, 8 predicted proteins | sample TergutLab28metaG_FD_96883 | JGI IMG/M metagenome (GOLD analysis project Ga0136643, IMG submission 96883) | Labiotermes labralis P1 segment gut microbial communities from Petit-Saut dam, French Guiana - Lab288 P1 (version 3) (version 3) | ecosystem: Host-associated > Arthropoda: Insects >... | reverse complement strand
TCCGAGTGTAGGCTGAACCACTACTCGCTAGCTCCTGAAGATGGACGTATTAACGTCTGAAACATGTTGAGCAATATATAATAAAGCAAGTGTCATCTAGTTGGTCAACCTTTATTCAAATATTAGACTAAGTGTATTTGCGTATTTGTTCTAGTGGAAACAGACGAGGATGAATCACCTACAGTTTTGCTGCTTGTAGTCTGCCAGTAGATATTCAGTGAAATTCAGTGGAATCCTACTAATGGAGTTGTTTTCTATCAGCGCGCGTCTGAGTGAAACCAAGGTCTTTTAAGTTTGCAGATAATAGCAGGTAGCAGACGATAAACAACTAATCTGCATGTAATTGAGTGTCTGAGGAAATTAATTTTTAATCGTTTGGGATATATCGCGACAAATGTGTATGGAAGGTGATTATCAATGTTGAATTGTGATTTGTAAGACGGGGCCGTGGCTTGGTGTAAGGCAAAAGACCAGCCTGGAATTCTCGTGAGTAGAGCTTGTGAGAGTCAGTATGCGTCTGTTCGTCATGCTCTTTTCACAAAAGAAGGTGTGTGAATATAATCATTGTATTTACAGCGCAGCTGTCACTGTCTGGTTTAGATTATTTCATCTCAATGATTACGTAGCATTCTGTTGTGGCTGGTTTAATTATCTCCTAATCAGGCTCAATCAAATACCTCTATAACAACTGCTGTTGCCAACGTTATTACTGTTGGAGAGTTTCATCTACAACGCACATAAAAGCGAAACTGTTCAGCAGCAAATATATGTACCAGGTACTGTAAATTTAAACAAAGTTCTGTTTTGTCCAAGCCGCTTGCTTATATTCCGTACGATTGTTAAATAAACAAATATCCTGCCCTTTTTCAGCATGCACTGTTTGGTTTTGGCATTGGAGACACAGCGTGTTCCCTGTGAGGGAGGAACTGAATACTTATATCGAAGTAAGACGAATTTTATTCCCAGTTGACCGTGCTATGGCTCAGGCGGCCGGTAGCCGACCTGTCACTGAGGGGGCCAAGGTTCATTCCCAAGTCAGTCCTTGTGAGATTTATAGTCGACAATGTAACAAAGGGACAGGCTTTTCTCTAAGTACTCCGGTCTTCCCCTGTCAGTATTATTTCACCAGTACTCCACACTTTCTTTGTCTACATGTTGCTCTTACCAGGACAAAACAGGCGAAGCCTGGAAGCCTCCCAAAAAGCAGGGCTCTTCCAGAACTTGGGGATCAATGGGTAGAAAAGTACTTTTCACTTTTTTTTATCTCTATATGGTCGACAACGAAAGATACAAACCTGGATTTTTTCACAGCTGTGCTTCGCAGGTGGGCTACCATCCCACAGGCAAGGGGATAGACCTTTACCTCAGCTCTCCTGGTTGCCTGCGAACGGGCACAATACAGCATGAGTTACTGCATGCTCTGGGCTTCTGGCACGAGCACACGCGGCCTGATCGTGACGCATTCATCAGCATCTTCTGGGAAAACATCATACCTGGTGAGTCCTGTCCTGCTTCGGAAGGCAGTGAGCGAAGCAGGGCCCACATGCATTTGTTAATCATTCTCTTGCTCACATTTACTGGCTTCTAGCAGAGCCTTTAAACCCTTTGGCCCTGGAGCTGGACATTTAAAATTTAGCACATTATTTATGTAAACTATGAATATTTTTCAAGCCATAAAGGTAACGTTATGAAATACACGACATTTTGTAGAGGAATAAATTGAGATTTTACACCAAGTCTAAAAAAAAACAATGAAATATATTTGTTGATTAAATATATAAAAAGCCTTCTCTGGAGAGTAGCGGAACGCCTGTCCTATATAGAGGATGCATGGCGCCTAAAGGTTAATAAACAAATGACAGCCATTCAACTAACTAAGTTTATCTCCTCTTACGGCATCTGTAAGTCCTTAACTGTGTCCATAACAGCCTACGATCGAATATTTGTTGAACCACATGGTAGCCCAAGTCTTCAGACTCTATTTCTGAGAATCCAATTTAATATCATCCTTTCCTGTAAACCTGCATATTCCTTCAGGACTTCGATTAATCTTGTTACACCCGTTTGCAAATTTGCTTAAAGCGACCGTTAGTTTCGTCCTGTCTGTTTGTCTATCCGTCCTTCCGTCTGCCCGTCCGCATGGAACAACTCACCTCCCACTGGACGGATTTTCGTTAAATTTCGTATTTGAGCATTTTTCATAAATCTGTTGAGAAAATTCAAGTTTAATTAAAATCTGACAAGAATAACGAGTAATTAACACGAAGACATAAGTATATTAATGATAATATCACGTCCAATTATGCTTACAATTACAAATGTTTCAGACAAAATTGTAGAGAAAACCAAAACACGCATTTTGTACCCAATTACGTTTTTCCGAGAATGTGAAAAGTACAGGACCGGCCACAGATGACAGCATAATACGGTTCATTCTCTTTGCATGCTGATAACTATGGCTACAGACACACGCTCATAACCTGTGATACTTATTCCCTCCTCCTACAGCGAAAATGGTTATGTGAACGCACCTCAAATTTACCTTATGCGTACACTGCCTGTCTTATTTCAGACAATTCTAAAGAAGGCAAATTAGTCGAGTTACAATTAGCATGTATGAAGACGTGGTCTCGGTTAAATGGTTCAGAATAAGGTCTGAATATAATAGCGAAATGTTGGGTTCCTTCAGCGTAACTCTATCATACTTTTTTATGTTTTGCTGATCGTGCATCCTGATATGACTCTGGGTAAATGACCAACTTGATGCACAATTACGTTAGACAATACGTTTATTATTATAATCCTGTACATGTTTCGAGCAACTCTGTGCTTATCATCAGGAGGTCAAATTGTATTAATACAGCATCTGGTGTAGTATTCTCTGTAAGTGACCTTCCGATGTGAAGGTTGAGAAGGAACCAGTTCCTTCTCAACCTGCACACCGGACGGCCACCTACAGAGTGTGACGATACCAAATGTTGTATTAATACAATTTGACCTCCTGAAGATGAACACAGAGTTGCTGGAAACATGTACAAGATTATAATAATAAACGTATTATACAGCGTAACTGTGCATCAAGTTGGTAATTTAGCCAGAGTCTATCATACTTTGTCTTCATATGTAAGAACTTTTGTATTTTCTAGTATATTCCTTTGGTGTGGAATCATTTACGTGTGTCTATCGTCTAATGTTAAAAAAGCAGACTTTTTGGGACGCCCCGTCCCAGCCCTCGGGGTAAAAAATAAGTTTGACACATGCTTAGTTGAGCACCATGAGCAAAGCTCTTTTGAACCTCCGTTCAAAGTTCTTTTGGACATTTTTTAAGCAGACAATGATTCATATTTGGAAGTTTACGGAACCAAATTCTCAGCAGGATTGGCGGTTGCCGTTGTCCGTTTCTGGATCTATATCCCCATATTCTTAGCCCGTGTAGTCGTTCTGCTGTTACTCTTTGCCAGAGGACTGGGACCGATACTGTCACCAAAATGTTGTGTTTTTAGGATCGTTTGTAAAATTGCGAGAAAACACTATTAGCTTCGTCATGTCTGTCTGTACCTCTGTCCGTTCGCATGGAACAACTCGGCTTTCCCTGGTCGGATTTTCATGAAGTTTGATATTTGAGTATTTTTCGAAAATCTGTCGAGAAAATTCAAATTTTATTAAAGTATGACAAGAATAACGGGTACCTTACATGAGGACCAATATACATTTTTTATTGTCTCACTCAGTTATTCTTAGAGTGAGAAATGTTTCAGGTAAAAGTTGTAGAGAAAATCAAAACACATTCTGTATTCAATATTTTTTTTTTATTATTATTTTTCGAAAATCGTGCCACTTATGAGATAATGTTCAGCCGGACAGGCCACAGATGACAGTACGGCTCATGCGCATTCCATTCTTGATAACAAAGGCTACGGACACACAATCAGTATATATATAATATTTATTCCTTTTCCCCTGCAACAATGGTTGCACGAAGACCCCTCACTATTATGTTATACGTATTCTGCCTTTCTTGTTAATTTAAAGCACTGGACGATAGAAAAAGCCCGAAAAGTAAAAGTTTTCTTCCTTTTGTGGTCAGGACGTGAGTTGAACTTCCGCGCTCGGTCCCGTTACGAGCCCCAAGAATGGCTGCCCTACGACTACAGTAGCGTCATGCACTACCGAGCCATAGCTTTCTCTAAAGACCATCTTAGCGCAACAATTGTGCCCAAGGATCGAAGGGCTTTCTTCACCATTGGCCAGCGTTTGCGGTTCAGTCCGATGGACCTGGCCAAACTAAACGTCCTCTACAACTGCAGTACCAGCTACTACAGAGGCGGCGATGTACCCTCACCAGTGTCACAGGCTGGGAACGGCGTTGCTCCCGAACAAGATCGGCTTTCTGAATCCGTAATGAAAAAAGGCACTTTGTCTGTGAAGTTTGAAAACGAATTATTTTCTGAGTCAGGAATAGAGAACGACACTCTTCCACCGGGATCTGGGAAAGACATTTCATCTGGAGATTTCACTGCTAAGCCTGGACCAGAAAAAGAGACTTTTTCGCCAGAATCTGAAGAGGACATTTCATCTGAAGATTTATTTTCTAAACCTGGAATACAAAAGGGGAATTTCCTGCTAGAATCTGAAGAGAACATTTCCCCTGCAGGTTTGTTTTCCAAACCTAAAATCAAACGAGAGACTTTTATAACAAATTTTGGAAACAACCTATCGTCAGAAGAAAATTTGTTTTCTACTTCTGGAAGAGACCACGTCATCCGATGACGAAATATTTCCTAAACATTGAAGGTAAGAATATAAGAATAAATGTCAACTCCTGAGCCTGAAGGAAATTTATGAGATTGAGGCTCTCATAGCAGGGACAATGAAGGAAGTTATTTTTCGTTTTGTGACTCCGTGTATTCTGGATAGTATGCTGGTATATCATCCCCATGATGATGTAGGCAGCATGTTCCTTTGAAATTCTGGTGTATACGTACAACACTTCTCGGCATCATGTCCCAGAACACTTTTATATTATCTAAGGAGACTTATTTTCTTTTTCTGAAATAAAACAAGAAACTTCAGTCCTCATCTCTGGATGAACTTGGTTCAAAAAGACTGCATTGAAAAGTCTTCAGTACAATGTGTTATTCTAGGCGAGATTTTATCACAAGCTGGTGGAAGCAAAACCGTATTCTCTCCATAGACTGGGAGATGTAATACCTTATATTCTTCACTGTTGCCTTATTGGTTTACTGGCTGTTATTTTGTTTAACAATGAGTTATTTTCACTGTCCGCAGCGGCAGCAGACTGCTCACTTAACTAAAAACAACTTGTATCCTATTCCATTGCCCTTCATAATAGTAAACTACAGTCAGTTTCTATGTCTTCTAACAAGAATCGTCTCTTCAGATTTTACGACTAAACTCCTATACCCATTTCCCAAATTTTCCAAGTATGCTACATATTTCTCCCATGTTTTCAAGAATTACGCCGCTTTATTCAAGATCTGTTCTCGACGTTCTACTTCCGGCGTTTCCTTTGAATTTCCTTCTATTTTTAGCTCAGGGATATTTCAATCGGTAGGCCTATGGTGACTGATGTTGTGGGCTGGATTATCAAGATTCCGTGGTTCGATTTTCGGCAGGAGTAAGAGGTTTCTCTCGGCTCCAAAACTTCCATACCCGCTCACAGCCTCTTGCTCAGTAGGAGCCGCGGCAGGGACTTGAAGCTGACCACCCTCTTCCATCCAGTGCCGAGCTTGAGAATGAGTGGAGCTATGCCCCCATTCCCCCCATATGCCTCCATGGCCTACAGAGTGACAATGTCTTGTTCTGTGCATTTATGGGTGCATTTTACTCTTGACACCCTCCCCTAGTGCGTATTATTTACAGGGTGTTTCCTTCTCTTTCTGCACGATACATAACGTACATTTGTATATCTTTATTAATATACAGTACGTTTTGCCGGAACATTTGCACAAAACACTCAATATTAATATTTATGTAAGAAACAGTCAACAAAACAAAGTTTTTAAGTGTTTAATTGAGCGGCATGTTTCGACTTTTTTAATAGGTCATTGTCAGGCTAAACCTACGTAACGTAAGACATAAACGATAAATACATAAAATGCCTTACTTTTTGGAAATCTAGATCTCAATTTTTAAACAACGATGTCGATATTTACATTATAAGTATGGATAATACAGTAGTTAAATTGGTTAAAATTATTATTGATTTCAAATTTTCGCCGTGTTCTTAATGTTGTATTCTTTCTTTTGTGTGATTCCCCTGCTTCTGAATTTTATGTTCCGACGTTTCGGAACACCCTGTCTGTTCCATCTTCACGGGCGGCGCAAGCAGGAAGAAAAACCGGAATGATTTTTTGGGGGTATTAAAAATAGTTAGAAAATAGTTAAGAAGTGGAAGGGGTGGCTTTATTTAGAGATGGTGTTGACACTTTCCGGTGTAGATGGTACAGTCTGTTTTTCCACAGTCTGTGGGATCTGGTATTGGTGATCGTTCCCGGTGGTAAGAGATATGCCTATATTCGGGCTGGGCTAAGCCGTCGTGAAGCGACCGGTATTGTTACTGGCAGAGAACTGTTCTTTACCAGTAACGGTACCGTTATTGAAAGAAAGACAGACGACATGCGAAGACGAGAAAGAAGAAGTAAGCAGCCACTGGATGACCTTCAGGAAGCAAGAACGACAGGAAATTGAAAGAAGCGCTATGTCGCACTCTGCGAAGAACTCGCATGGAAAAACACTTTGAATCTGTGGTATTACAGATTGCGTGATGATGACGATGATGATGATGAAACGCAACAAACAATAGGTGTTATGCATATGCAATACGTCACATGTGTCAAATTATCAAACCTGTTAAACTAAGACCTGTGTTTTAAATTTATAACCGGAAGTAAAACCTAGCTATGAGTTTCCATCTTATTTTGCAAGAAGAAAGAAAATGTTGTTACGTTGTTGATTATATTCGAGTCGAATAGATCCGGGTTAAAGATTATTTCAAGAACAGCAAAAATGAGACCACATGCAAATACGGCGCTTTGGATTCGTGAGGGAAGAACAGAACAGCACAGACAGCTGCGAGCAAGTCTGAGTTAAGTCACTGCCTACGCAATTCTCCGACTCTGCTTCCTGCTAACACGTGAACCTTATGAGTAATTCTAACTTACCTACCGACTTGTCAGTCTTCCAGCCTGTAGCACGGTCTAGTCACCTCCTCAGACCGCAGACCGGCTCTGGGATCCATTTAACCTTCTCTCCAATTACTACCGGAACCCTACTACCGGAAGACGGAGTAAAGGAGTGTATAGCCGAACACTCTCGTCTTCTGTCGACGTTAAGAGTGCGAGGAGCCGTACCTTCACTTCTTCATACATCTTCATGTGTTGACACTCCATCAGTGAAACTCAAGAGTAGATTTTATTGTTTTTCTTTTCTGTAGGACTGGTTCTTACAGACTTATAACGGCACTGTTGAGGGTAAAGTAATTTGTGGTGCCCATAGATAGCTGAAGATAAGGTAAAGGTAAAGTTCACCCTACAGCAGGCCATGTAGGGCCAGAAGAAGAGTAGAAGTATAGCTCTATTCTTTCTTTATTCTCGGCGTTAAATGAGGGTAGGTGGTCAACGCCATCCCCCGCCGCTTCATTCTCGCGAAAGGCACCCGCTACCAACTTTGTAGGATACTGGGTTGACCCCACGGCCAGTCTGGACGGGTGCGAGTAATTTCATCCCCCCACCGGGATTCGATCCTCCTGACCGTCCAGTCCGTAACGAGTCGCTCTAACGACTGAGCTATTCCGGCCCAATGAGTAAAGTAAAATGTGAATGTGGTGGAAGGAGAAGCAGCGGATGTTGCAGGGAAACTATCCCGGCATTCGCATGGATAGATTGAGAGTTAACTGATTTATCATCATCATCTTTCTCCATGGATTAGCTCGTTTGACCTGTTCCGGCATCGACGCATTGCCATCTTTTCCTGGGGCGTCCACGATCTCTTCTTCCTCGAGGTTTGTAGTTGAGGGCGTGTTTCGGGGGTCTGGTGTTTTCCATTCTTTCAAGGTGGTTGATCGAGTTTTGTTTGTATTTGAGTCTCACGTCTTGTATTCCAGAGATCTCTCGTTCTTTTCTTATGACTTCGCTTCTTATTTTATCCAGCCTTGTGTATCCCATAACACTTCTTAGAAAGCGCATCTCTGCAGCTTCTAGGCGACTCATGTCTATCTTCGTGGTTACCCATGTTTCGCTGCCATAGAGTAGTGATGGTCTAGCTACAACTTTATAAAATTTCATTTGGGTATCTGTATGGGTTTTCTTTTAGGTTAACTGATTTAAAGACGTTTATTCAAGTTAGGTTGTTATACAGCGACGAATGGTGTAGAACTAGAGAGAATGTGACAGGCAGAGTTCGTAAATAGACGTTGCTTATTTGTAGGTAGATGCCACTGTTCCAGAATTTGTTTGGCGGGACTGAAGAAAACCAAGAAGAGATGCCAGGATGTATAATGCCATTTCTGCATCAATACGATCGAATGCGAGAAGTAGCAAGATGGGCACTGTGGGTATGACGTAGCAATGTGGAGTTTCGCGTAACAATTGTCGCCATTGAAACGCAACATTGCTTTCCCTTTGTATTGTTGACGTACAATGTCGCTGTCAAAAATGTAATAAATTTTGAAAGCATTGTCATGGAAGCTAAACATTGCGTTTTCTATATTGTTGCGCTGTATATTGTCGCTGCCAACAATTTGAAAATCACGTTGGTCTTCATGTGAAGTGCCAGATATTTGTGTTAAGATTTAGACAGCATTTGGATTTCTTCAACAGATTTTCCCACAAGCCCCCAGTATAAAATTTCACGGAAATGCGTCTAGGGGGAAAGTTGCTGATATGGGTGAAAACACGGACGGATATGGTGAAGCTAGTAGGCGCTTTCGCAACTAAGCGAAGGCGCCTATACATGCGGAGATCCTTGGTTCAGAATATTTGCAACCCGACGGCAGTTTAGACATCATATTTCCCTGTTAGAGTCTAGACAGCTACCAGTTTACTAGCCACAAGTGCTAGACGCTTAGACTGAAGAAAAGAACGCCAGCTGACTCTCCACAGTCGGTTCAAATTCGATTCGAGCAACAAAACACGTTGTTTCCGGTACACCACTTCATCTGATTGCAGTGTCCTGTTACGTCACCGTGCACTTTTATCTGAACTGGACGACACCCATTAGATTTAAGCAGAGCCACTGTTGCATTATGCGCAACCAATTTTACCGTCACTTCCGGACGTGGCGTGCGAAGATACACTGTGTCATGGAGCTGGAAGTCCGATTGGCATCTGGTGATATACATGTGGCGGGTGTGGGTCACGTGAAACCTGTCACAATCACGTGAAGGACACTGCCAGGGACATATCGATATCGGGTGACCCGGTCTGTCCATTTAGCCTACTGCCTACGTGTATTTCATGTGGAAATGAAATACAAGCACAGCCGATCCCAGTGGCCTTGCGGTCTAAGGCGTTAGTCTGCGGCCACTCGCTTGCTGGGATTGTGGGTTCTAATCCCGCCGAAGGCATGGATGTCTGTCTCTTGTGAATGTCTTGTGTCAGATATAGGTCTCTGCGACAGGCCGATCCCTCGTCCGGAGGAGTTCTATCGAGTGTGTGTTTGTGTGTGTGTGTGTGTGTGTCGAGTGTGAACAGGCCCAACAATAACCCTCTACACCTACACCTATGACGAGTAGATAGAAGGCGTCAGACTAAGAAAGAAGAATACAGAAAGAGATACAAGCATATATTAATGTTCTATCCGTGTGTTTGCCCTATCGAATAAGTCTGGAACATTCTTTGTCGTTGCACCGTGCATTCTGTAGTTTATTTAAGTAACACACCAACAAATGTACATATATTAATTTAATGATCTAAAATTCACATTAAAACATTTAAAACGCTCCACATGTTTCGATGTAAATCACTGAGTGTTTTTAAACTATAACTTTAGCAAGGAACAATGTATGCTCCTTGAGGATGATCGTATGATCGAAACATGTAGGAGCGTTTTAAGTGTTTTAATGTGAATTTTAGATCATTAAATGAATATATGTGCATTTGTTAGTGTATTAATTAAAGTCTGGAACAAATTTGCGAATTTTAATGACTATCGCTATGAATGTTATGTCCCATACAATAAAGACACCGAAAGAAGATCGACGGATTACAATGATGACGTCGTTCCAGTTTTCCTCAACCCGAAAGAGCTGAGTTCCATCCAAGCCTGCATACCAGACGGTCATCTACATACAGTGACATATACCATATGTCGTATTGATACAATTAATTCTTCTGATGATGGACACATGGCTGTCCGAAACATGTAGAGAATAGAAATAAATATACATGAAAAAGAATTGTGCGTCAAGTTGGTTATTTACAAAGATGGTAAATTTATACTTGACTGTGTTTGACGGAGAGACTTTAACACAGAAGTGAACATGTAAATGTGCGCAATGGAGGGGTTCTTTCATTCAGCGGTGCTAAAACTTAGAAACAGTCCTCCGAGGAACGCACTGCCAGGCTCCTTCAGTATGCGTGTCTCACGCACTGAATCAATAGACGTTAATCCACCTGCTGTTAGCAGAAGACGAAAGGAGGGTGAAATTCATGACATGTTCTCGCCATTTTTATCCTGGTAGGCCATGGAATACATTCGAAAGCCCATCTATAACCCTACCAAAGTCAAGTAATCTGCCCCTACTTTCACATAAGCGTAACAACAACGACAAATGTTCCTATACCTTTCGGTGCCCCCTGTGCGGTAGATCAGGCTGAGATGACACGGGAGGTCAAATTTGTCCTTGACGTGCGTG
>Ga0136643_10017209_pt1 | contig 10877 bp, 5 predicted proteins | sample TergutLab28metaG_FD_96883 | JGI IMG/M metagenome (GOLD analysis project Ga0136643, IMG submission 96883) | Labiotermes labralis P1 segment gut microbial communities from Petit-Saut dam, French Guiana - Lab288 P1 (version 3) (version 3) | ecosystem: Host-associated > Arthropoda: Insects >... | reverse complement strand
CCACACCCCATCCCCCCCCCACCCACCCACACCCCCCACACCCACACCCCCCACACCCACACCCCCACACACACACCCCACACACACACCCACACCCCACACACACACACACACACACCACACACACCCCACATACACACCCACACACACACACACACACACACACCTACCTTATTAACGACTTTGTGTATAAACTTTCGTATGCTTCGTGGCATTGGCGCAACCGGGTTTGGGGGTGGGTGGGCTTTAAAGGGTACAGATATTGTACACACGATGATATCAAGGTTGTACGTGATTCACACTTCTGCCTTGAACCAGCCACCGGAATTGGCCGACGACTGGTACATTGGAATACTGAAAAATGTAATAAAACTGAGGGGTATTTATAATTTTTCTTTTTCATTTTAAGTTTTGTTTGTAACGTAACTGGACGTCGGGTCGAAGATTTTGTCGTGATTTTAAAAACGTGGTTTTAAAAAACAAAATAAAAAATTAGCATCAGGAGTAACCCCCCCCCCTCCAGCTGAAGATAAGTTCCGTGTGAACCTATGCTTCGTGGTACCGAAAGTTTCAGTAAGTTGCTTGGTTTGACAGCTGCAGTACACGAATCCAAAAATCATGTCACTTTTACTGAAATACAGGGTTGCTGATAAGCCCTTAGCCCGACCAGGAAGGAAACAAGCTAATGTTTCTGTCAGAAGGCGTGAATTTCCTTCGGCGCCTTGCCTTGCAGGAAAATAAACTTGATGACAGCTCGCGTCTCGATGTTGTTGAAATCGCGCACGTTCCTGACATGCTTTCGAGCATTTTTCCTTCCTGGTCGGGCTAAGGACTTATCAGCACCTCAGTATATTTTAGCGTTATCTTCGGACTTATTCCTAGGTCTACCAAGTGGTAGACTTCGTTTGAAATTTGATGGGCACGCGCGCAGAAACCAGATTTCGTCTTTCGGCCAAACGAACCAATCCATTTAAATCGGCGGGAGCGCCATTTCAGTCGACTACTGGCAGCCGAGGTGTGCGCATCAGCGGTAGTAATGCAGAATATACACCATATTCTGAGGTACCTAGTGTGAAGAGTACTGGCTACCCACTCCATTCGCCAGTTTCCCCTTCACTTCTCTCTCCGTGCGTCACCGTGTGTCATCACATTTCATCTAGACTCTACTACCTACCTTCCTGCCTACCTGCACACGCACGCACGCACGCACACACGTACTTACGTACGTACGTACGTACGTACGTACGTACGTTCGTTCGTTTGTGCATTCATTCCATGAATCTGTAGTTTTTTCAGAACTACAGTAGGCTGTGGAATGAGATAGGAACATAACCAAATATATGAAGTATTGAAAGTATAAAGAATTTTTAGAGTGCACAATGCTGTGAACATTTTATTATATTTCAATGGTTCTACTTGACAGACAAAAATTAAGGTGTGGGGTAGAAGGAGTGTGTATTGAGTTCTTTTCTTAAATGCTGCTTTAAATTGTGCTCGTTCAAGCCTAAGACGTGTGAGGTAAAGTGGTACGCTGTTGAGAATTTTGATCCCAGTATGGAATGCAGTATTATGAACACATTGAAGGTTAGCGATTGTTCTTTGAAGATGGTGCTATTCCTTGTGTTAATACTGTGTACAGATGAATTTGTCTGAAAATTTTCAGTTTTTACTTTGAAGTTTATTAATGATGATGTATATTCCCTTCACATTCTGTGACCAGATGTCACATCCCTCATGCTGGCTATGAGCCTTACCCACCTGTTACTTGCGTCTTGCCATCTCACATGCTCATTGTATTGTTAATTTGGCTCAGAGAGCTGCAAGCAACACGAGAACCATCTAGATCAGTTCTGGAACTTTGCATGGTGTAGGTCATTTGTTAATTGTTTGCTCCTGAAATTTTAAAGTGCTGTAGGAGTGAATCAGTTGTATAGTAACAGCAATAGTGGATGGATGGACAGAGTATGCCTGCCAGCCAGATCTGTTGTGTGCGTCACCGGCCACAAACTAAAAGATAACTTGTAACAGATCGTTACAAATTGTGTGCAATTTTCAGTGGTGTTAGGATGTTCTGAAATCCATTTTATTACTGTCTGTTGTCACCACACGTTAGTTATTGTGTTTAATTTGTAGTGGTGCTGTCAGGATGGGGTGGACAAGGAGAATTACACAGATACAAGCCTAAGATGGTTTGGGATTCACTCATTTAATGCGTCGTGGTGTGTGACAAACGTAGAACATTTGTTAAGGATCAATCAGCTCGTATTTGTGTGTGTGTGTGTGTGTGTGTGTGTGTGTGTGTGTGTGTGTAAGGGTTAGCAACTTTTCTGCATGTAACATGTGGTGCAGTGTTTGTTTGTCATCAGTAAACTTTACAGGCTGCTCATAAACAGCTGTTGGCATGCGATAGGTTTCAGCGACAGCTGAATGTGCTGTGATTAACAGTAGCTCTTACCTTCATGTACATTCGTTTTATCACTATCATGCCGACTTTATAATTGTAACACTTTTATTTAAGTGTTATAATATTTTGCAAAATAATAATAAAAATGCATTAATATGTTTTGGTATTATCATACTTATGTTTTGCAAATTAATTTATTGAGTTCATCTATTAACATAGCAAAAAAAAGTCAGTTTGTGTGGATGATCATTTACTATTCAATATTGGTTTTTGCGTAGTCTTTGTTGTGTTTTATCAAATTATGCTCTGTGATCTGCAGTTGCCTGTGAAATTGAGTAGAAGGATGGTGAATTTGGAACATGGAGGAAGTACTACATGATCTGTGTTTTAAGGTCCAATCATTTATGTTGGAGGGGCTACAAGAAACCATAGAAAGGATTTGTCATGTTAGTTGAACTCTAGACCAACATGTCTGATGTACACTCCTTATCCAAAATATGATGTAGTAAACTGCCACACCATGGTGTTTCCCTTGAATCTTGTTAAAAATGAAATTGCTTCACCGTCGATGTATGTGGGTTATGCCTTTGATTTATTCATTTCATGTGATATGTCAATATGCTTTGTTGTATTTTGTAACTGTTTTATTCTGCTTCTGTGCAGTTTGTCAGCCTGATGAATGGCAGTGCGATTATGGGACCTGTATTGATCGGAGGCTTCGATGTAATGGACGCCAAGACTGCCCACGAGACAGTTCTGACGAAAGAAACTGCCGTGAGTATTACAAGAATGTGAACTTTGTTTGCTTTCATGCAGTTCATAACGTGTTTTTTTTTTTTAAGTTTTTCAGGAGGAAACTGTACATATCTACCTGGAATATTTCATGAATCAAATGTCAATTTTAACGCTTGATCACAGATTGAACAATATTATTGTAATATGCAGAATTAGTTTGGATTTTGAATGAAACTGCAAGTTTGTTACATTGCATTTTGATCTGCATGTTAAGACTTCAGTTCTGGTTTTGTATGCATGTAGGTATTCATATTGTTTTACTTTAATATTATGATAACTGCCTTGTAATTGTTTGAGGAATAAGCATATCTCGTTACAGCTGCAGCTGCTTGAGAAACTCTCACATTACAGGAGTTGTGCAGTAACAAAATTGCAGTCAAATAGGAGTAAAGAGCTGATTAAATGTGGCGAATTCTGGCTCAGTTTGATTCTAAATCTTCTATCTTCCCACTTGTTGGCTGAAGATGTAGATCTTAAATTAAAATGCCATACACAAAAGTTTAATATATCCTGATAGAGTGAAACGAAAGGGAAGGACATAGTATGAGGGTGTTCAGGAACAGGATACTGTGAAGATTATTTGAACCTGAGAGGGACGACGTAATTGGTGGGTGTACAGCATTTCATAATGGAGAGATTCATGTTTTGTACTTTTGCCAGACATCACGAGGATGATCAGATGAAGTTGGATCAGATAGCTGGGACATGTAGCATGCATGGGAGAGAAGAGACGTAAATACGTAATTTTGGTAGGAAGACCTTAAGTAAAGAGAACACTTGTAGGTTCCAAGTGTAGTTGGGAAGATAATATTAAAGTTGATTTTTAATGAAATGGCGTTGGGCACTGTGGACTGGATTTACCTTGATCAGGATAAAGACCAGCAGTGGGCTCTTTTGAACATGGTAATGAACGTTTAGGCTCCATACATTTCAGTGAATTTCTTGGTTGTTCAGCAGCTTTTTGGCTTCTCAGATGAGACTCAGTTCCTGCCTCACTCCACACCACTCTAAATCACTGTAAGCCTCAGATGGCTTCCTGTCATTGTTTTGTCATATTTGGCTTCTCAGATGAGACTCAGTTCCAGCCTCACTCCACACCACTCTAAATCACAGTAAGCCTCAGACTGCTTGCTGTCTTTGTTTTGTCATATTTGTTATCAGTGCAGAATGTAAGTTCTCTTTCTTTTATTTCTGTAGCCAATTGGAATTTTTTATTGCCAGTGTCTCTTAATATTCTATTTCTGAAATGTTTCAGTTTGTTTGTCCTTTTTCTTATCCCTTGGAGGTAATGAACTTGGTAAGATGGCTGTCTCAAAGGTTTCCTACCAAACTTCCCAGTGAATCAGTATGGCACAAAGGGTTGTAACATCCATCAGGTTTACCAAAAGGAAATACTTTGTTGATTCACTTTGCTGCACTTTGGATTTGATCTATTATCCTGGACAGAAGGACCTCTCTCAGAAATTACATACTGTTGCAGTTTTTGTTGGTATCTTGCGTTGACAGCCACTTACGTATTTGGGTTTTTTAAACAGAAACTCACTAGTTAGGTTAGTAGGTTGTGGTTTTGTTTACCGTGCACAGTCATTTGGCACGAGGAGGAGGGTATTTGTCTTTAATAGATTACATTAACATTACCTTACATTTGAGTTGACCCCAGAAGCACATCATCTTCACCCCTGTCACCCTGAATCTGCATTAAAATGCTATGTGTAGGAAGTCATAAAAATATAATGCATTCCAACAATGTGACACAGAATCCTTCATGTTGGTATGGGATAATGATGGGCTCATTTGTAGCAATCACTTCTTCTTAGGGTACGAGGGTGCTTAACATTTGACAGTGATGATACAGGGGCTGTCTCTTAGTGTTGTTCTGTGCTTGGTAGCTGTATTGCATAGAAAGCCTGCATCTGTCGTGACATCCCATTACAGCTGCTGTTCTCAGGACCAATAAAAGAAATGCCCTGCGTTTGAAAAGTCTTTGTACTCGTTTTCATTATTGACAGCATTTAAGCAATTGGTTTGTAATGTGATTGAAATGGAACCCAATATCAATCCAGGTATTTTTTACTGCAGCTGTAAGTGATATTGTGACTAATGTGTTTGTGCCTTGCTCAGCATATGTGATTCATTCAACAGTTAGTATTCCTGGAAACTGTTCACAAGGGCAGTTTACTTGTGGGGACGGAGCTTGCATTGATGGTAGACTCCGCTGCGACTCGTATGTCAATTGTCCCAACGATGATTCCGATGAAAAATTTTGTCGTAAGTTATGTGGATTCAAACAGTGTGTGCGGTCATAGTCAGTGTATTTACTAGCGTAGACGTGTTAAGAGCCCATTTCAGATTTTTGTTGTTGTTGTAGTTGTTGTTGTTGACTATGTCAGTAATGTTGCTTGATGGATACAGTGGATAAGATCACCTGAAATGGCTTTTAAATTCAACTCTCTCTTGTTAGTCATATCTGCCCAATTTATTCTTCTGTGTTTTTGTCCAATTATACTTTGTGACGTTATTAAAGTGTTTATTGTTGTATAGTGTTGCTGCTCATTACTTCGCATTACTTGTTACTTGATGTTCACTGCGCAAATAAAGGTCAGTTTTTTTTGTTTTCAAACGGCATGAAAAATTTGAGAAATCGTATGCACTGTATTCTGAAGTTTAATATTTTACTGGGATAATATTCAGGTGGCAATAATACAGAATTTGGCTACATGAATTGTCCCAACACCCGTGTTTCAGTGCTTTGTGTATGAAGGTACGTAACGGAGACAGTAGGGAGTCTATTTTGAATCCTAAAATGAGGCTTTTGCATTTTTTATTACATTTTAAAAATAACTTTGTGTGTGGTGTGTATGTAAAACTTACCTGCATGGTGATTTGTCATCAACCTTGTGGTGTGTAACAACTGGCAGTGTTCATACGGGGCATTGCATCCCCTCTTGAAACTCTAATACCTGGATTAATTTGGCGCTACAATCCATGTATTTGAATTGATATATTGAAGTGGTGGATGCTGAATGACGCACTGTGTGCCTGTGCTATTTTTAACTCGAATTATATTCACTTATTTTCCTTTGTTTAAAATTTTTCTGATTGAACATTGTGTGTATCTTGTAAGACAAAGTAGAATGATTGAAAGGGCTTTTATATTTTTGTAATACAATATTAAATATCATTGGTTTTCCCACACACATTTGTTACGTGTACTCCGATGCTATACCAAATGTCAAAATAAACTGCCGTAATCAGAGTAATAGTGGCTGCACTATACACATTCTCTCAGCAATCAGCAATCAGCTTGTCTCAGCTAATCTGCCCAATCAGTGTGCTGTTCCGTCCTGCAGCTGTTGTGTTTGTTTGTTCCATCCTCTTGTGAGTTTCGTTGTTTAACCGTGTGTCTGTGTTTGACTGCTAACCTTCTGCTTGACTTAGATTATTTTCATTGTACATTGTACGTGTCAGAGAGGCAGAATTTTTGAAGATGACAGATCTTGGAAAATGTGTGACTAGGCAGAGAGTATTCATAACGTTGACATACTGTCTGTACTTAAATTTGTGCATAACACAACATTCATAGTATTTGTTTTGGTTTTAATGTGTCATTGTAATAAATAGATGCAGTTGGATTAGACTTTTTTTCACTGCTTCCACCCTCAGAACTGCCCATCAGATACCACTGTAGTTTGATTTTGGAGCTCTATACTGAATATTAGCAGGCGCATTTACTATTGAATTTATCGGAAATGTCTCTTGCATAAAAGTCTGTTACTTGACATGCCAACTCTGAAAGATTTGTAAGTTACATTTCAACAGTTTTCGGTATAATGTGTATGTAATGAAAGGTACTGTTGTCTGTGAGTAACTGTTCCCACTGGATGGGGGTTAATGGCCAGCTTCACACTCCAAACACTTTGCCCCAAGGGAAAGCACCCATGGTGCCAACTGAGTAAGAGATTGGTTGGGCACCAGGGCTGGTCTGGATGCATATCACTCTCTCTGACAGGAATCAAGCAATGATTCCCATTAGCCTCGTCAGCATATGGACTTGCTGTCTTGACTCGTGTATGAAATATGAGATGGTAATTTATGAGGTTATGTAGTGAAGTACTTTTGAATATTCTTGTTATCAGTACAACATTTCACTTCTTGTGATTTCTGTACTGTTGGTTTAGTTCTTGTACTATTGAAGACCATTCATATCTATGGGATTGCAAGGAATACCTGTGAAGAATGATATACATATTTTGTACAGAATGTTTTAATTTTTTCTTTTCATAGACAGCATTTCATTTTAGATCCTCTGCTTCTGGTGGTTTAAAAAGTATACAATTTATTGTACTAGCTAAGACAAGTATTGGATTTTCTGCTGCTGGTGGTGATGAATAACTGAAACGCCTTTTGGCATGTGATGTATTGTTAAAACTGATGTTTAACATCTTATTTCTCTACTTAAATTATACAAACCAGTGATGGTCACAGTCATTTTCCATGAACTGTCCTGCCTGCACCCTGATGAAAAGATAAATATTTTTCCATCTGTACATATGTTTGTGGACAGGGATATCAGTTTTGATGTTTGCTGACCGTGCATCTCAGTATAATCTTAGTAATTAACCAACTTAGTGCACAAATTCTTGTTTTATAATAAGTTTATTATACACCTCTACATGTTTCGAGCACTATGTTCTCATCATCAGGAGGTCAAAATTGTATTATGCAGCATCTGATATCAACACACCTGTAGGTGGCCGTCCCATGCATAGGTTGAGAGAAGACTCTCTCAACCTGTGCACAGGTCAGCCACCAACAGGTGTGATGATACCAGATGCTGTATAATACAATTTTGACCTCCTGATGATGAGCACAATAGTGCTTGAAACATGTAGAGGCATTAAATAAACTTATTATAAAACAAGAATTTGTGCATTAAGTTGGTTAATTACTAAGATTAGGGATGTCAGTATTAATGTTCTCTATTAGCATGGCAGAAATGGGTCTTGTACGAGTGACGAGTAAACATTGATGAATTCTGGCTAATAGCTGTTGTGAAAGTATGCTCCATTGTTGTGTATAAATCAGCAGCTTGGTAACCAGTTACTAATTTTATTCTCAGAAACACTGCAAAACATCATATCCAGATATTTTCACCTGATAAATTCTGTTAGTTTGGTTAAGAGTGACGATTTTCACTCACATTACTCGCACCAATCTTATCACTTTTTTGTGGACCTGACCATCCTGGCAGTTATGTAGTGGTGTGGGGAGAGAGAGTATTGCTTTGCAAAAGGGCATTACTTAGACTGTCTTGGTAACACAAGTAATAGTAACTGTAAATGTCTGCCATACTAATGTGCTAATGTTGCAAGCCAGAAGAGGGTACAGACACTGTTCCCATGCCTTTTTCAGCTTAAATAACTTTACACAGCATTGACTACTGTACTTATGAATTGTTAATGAAAGAGACTGGAAGACTGCTAATTACTATATAAACTGTCCATTTGTTGGTGTCCAGTGTGACTGGATGTGTACACATGTTTTTCATTCGAAGTTTTCAAAGTGCATTTCCTTTTGTATTGTACTAAATAGTATACCTTCCTTCCCAGTTTTGTGTTTCATATTATTCATTACAGGTGTAAATGTGAACAGAATTATGTCAAAGCTGTGTTAATGTTTTGTCTTTCCATCAGGGCTTTTTCCTGCTTTGTTATATTTGAAAAGATTATATGTTAACAATTTTGTATGTGGTTAAGAATCAGCATATGTAACCATACTTTTTGTGTTCAGTTCTTTGTAATTCACTGGGGTTGTAAGTGATAGTAGTCATGTATGCACCTTGGAGTTTGATAAGAAGTACTACTTGTGATGAAGACCTTGTATGAATAGTTGTACAGTTCCACACAAGTAGCTGAAATGAAGGTTATGGCTGATTCTTATTCTACATGTTTGAATGAAAGTTAGTGTTTCATTGAACATGCTTGTTGATTTTTAATATGATTAGTGAAGATTGCTGGTATTGAAATCATGAGTAGGGCATGTTCATGTTTGCTGCCCCATTTAGGTTAGAGGATACATGCTGCACTGAGCTTTGTGTTATCTGCATGAGGACAATTTTTTTTTTACTGGCTCGGAAAGAGGCATGTGTTGACTTTGATGTACTTGTTTCCATGTGCTTAGTTTACAGTAATGTTTATCCACAGGAACATTGTTGTCATTATTATGATGATTGTCATCTTAATTATCATCACTCATTCCTTTATTTCTCTGGGGCATGAGTTCTGAATAAGTTGCATTATCTGTCCATGTAGGCCTACATAGACTAATGTAGATATGGTCTTAATATATTAAAAGGAATATTAAGATTGCATTTGGTTAGGATGTGGCCAGAATCATGCTCAATGATGGGTTGTTAAAATTTTTAGCTCTGATGCAATAGGTTAGGTTGGTTGTTTCATTGTTAGTTAGGTATCCAATTAATATACTGTGAAACAGTACTACAGTCTGAGTAATTTATGATTTAGTAATTATCTTTATTTAGTTTTATATTAAAAAAAGTACATGGAATTTTGCGATCGGTCTCAGAATTATGTATGACAGAATATTTGTTAGTAGGTACTTGGAAGCACAGTGAATAAGCCAGTTTGTTCCAGTGCATGCATGTTCAATGGTGCAGATGGTCATGGTGTTTGAAGACATGGGCTCTGTATGATGAATGTACTGATTCTTGCAGCATGTAAAGAGGATGAGTTTACGTGTGCGAACAAGTACTGTATTCCGAAGAAGAACAGATGCGACGGTTTTAACAACTGTCAAGATGGCAGTGATGAGCGCAACTGTCGTACGCATCCAGATTTAAATATCATATATAACATACTAACAGTATCTTACATAACATACTAACAGTATCTTTGTCTGCATTTCTTTCTGTAATGTGAAACCCAACCCATTCATACCCAGCTGCTTTGTCACTGAACAAAACTTCTCCCTGCTGATTTTATACTACCATAGAGATCACAGCAATTTAAAGCATATTACACTGCATTTAGTTTAGCTGTCACCCGTTCCCACTGTGTAACAGGCCATCCATGTTTAAGTTCCGGGACAGCCTTTTTTGAGTTATGGGAACAACGGGGTATTTAGTTTGTGATCTGGTGGTACAAAACGGAAGGCGCAGTTCAGCCAATGTTCTTGGGAGGGAGGAAAACAGCTGTAGCAGGCGCACGAAGTGGGGAAGACGTTCCGTGCTTGTAGGCCAATGGACTCAATATTTAGCGACCAAATAGACGAGGTGCTGCAACTGGGGAAATGTAATTGACCACCATAAAGCTCAGTACAGTGGCTGGTGTTAATTTGGTCTTGCATTTGGAATAAAGTGCCTGTGCAGGCGGCCAATAATACGTCGACATTTAGGGACTGACTGCTACCGCCACACCATCTTGGTCCCACCAACTTATTCACCCTGATATTCCTTGCGATAGTCGTGCCCTTACTGGGTATCGGCGAGAACCGAATGGAACCTGCAACCTGAAAGGTTGTTCTACTGCCGTACGGAGGGCCGTCAGGTAGACGTGGGGGGGGGGGGGGGTGTTGACTTTTTTAAATTATGAATGCCCCCAAAGCAAACTCGCCCTGGTTTTTATGGACTAGTACCAGGATAAGGGGCGGTGCCCCCTTG
>Ga0136643_10017208_pt1 | contig 10877 bp, 5 predicted proteins | sample TergutLab28metaG_FD_96883 | JGI IMG/M metagenome (GOLD analysis project Ga0136643, IMG submission 96883) | Labiotermes labralis P1 segment gut microbial communities from Petit-Saut dam, French Guiana - Lab288 P1 (version 3) (version 3) | ecosystem: Host-associated > Arthropoda: Insects >... | reverse complement strand
TTGTGTGTTGGAGATTTGGTGCGGCTGGGTTTGAGTAGTGTCCGTGTTGCAGGCTGAAGTCTGCAACACGGACACTACTCAAACCCAGCCGTACCAAATCTCCAACACACAATGAACCGAGAACAAAACGACCAATGTGGTAATTCAACAGCACAGTCGCAAGCTCCTGATGATAGATATATTAATGTCTGAAACATGTTGAGCACATAAGAAGCGAAATAAAATAGTAAGTGACATCAAGTTGGTCTTTTATTCATCAACTTGTACAATGATGCATGGTCCAGTAAACATAAGATTCACCATTTTGTTCAGTTCATTTCAAACGTACAGTAAAGAAATGATGCTCTCATTTCCCAAAGGTTAATCTCCAAGTCATTCCCTCACATGACATGACACACATGGATTACTGTGATGGCTGTTGTATGTTGCATTGATCATTGAGTGGACTGTGTTCGTGAAGGTTGTCAGTGTGTGTGACCAGTTATTGTTACAAGGCTTGTAATGGATTGTTGTTATTGTATGCGTGTGTCCACTGTTATTACCTTAATATTAAGATTTAAAATGTGGGTTGATGGTGAAATTTAATCTTCAATGCAGAATTTACATGAAATCATATTCTAGTAAAGTGAGTATCAATTTTAATACACGGTTACAAAATAATGTTTTCGAACGTTTTCTTGGTGAATAAGCCAAATATGTTGAGTTTCTTTCTAAAAATGTTGTAAGAGGGTTTCATTGTACTTCAGAGATTTGCATCACTGCCATGTTTGTAATTGTTGACATACATTAGTTCATATGTAGAACATTAGGATAGCTATGTCAAGGAAGATGAGATGGGTGGAGCATGTGGCACACATTGAATAGAAGAGAAATATGTACAGAGTTTTGGTGGGAAAACCCTGAAAGAAATAGACCACTTGGAAGACATATGTAGAGATAGGAGAATAATATTAAAATGTGTCTTGAAGAAAAAGGAGGGTAGAGTGTGGACTTTATTCACCTGCTCAAGGTATGGGGCAGTTGTTGGGGCCTTGTAGACACAGTAATGAACTTTTGGGTTCAGTAAAATCTAGAAAACATTTTGACTAATTGAGCTACTGTTACATTCTAAAATGAGATTCTGCACATGGAATTATTTATTTTATATGTAATGTATAGATATATTTATGATACATCTCCATATGAGATTTAACATGGTTATTAACATACCATAAATTCAAGGCCACTGATTTTAGTGTCAGTCCTACCTTACAAGTTTGCACATTTGCCATTTTGACATTACTGATTGTATGTAATTAAAAAGTACGGCTTTGCGATAGTCCCCCAGTGGCATCACATTTGATCAGGTTGTTTAAAAATTGAAGTGGGGGGACACTTGCAGACAGCATAGTGATCTCATAAGCTTACATTTTTTTTTAAGACTGAAATTTGGATGTACGTGGTGTAGTAGAAAAGTAATGAGACTGCCAACGCTATGCAGGAACCGACAATGCTGCTGCCTCCCCCTTCACTTGGCAGTTAGGTTAACCCCTGCTGTAGACTCAGTACAAGTTTGAACTTGCTACAGTTGCTATGCAATTGTTGAGAGTGTCTGAAGTGAAGTTGTGTTTGTGAGGTGCGTTACAAAAATGGACTGGCAAAAGTTTGAGCAACGCTGTGCCATCAAATTTTGTGTAAAGCTTGGCGAATCTGCTACTGTGACTTATGAAAAGCTACAAAGGGCTTATGTAGAACATTCCCTATCCAGGGCACAAGGGTTCAGATGGCACAAGTCCTTTTTAGAAGGCCGAGAACAAGTGGAAAAGAACCTTGTGGGGGAAGACCTTCAACCTAAAAAACGGATGACAGTGTGGAAAGAGAGGTCTCTTGTGAGGTCAGATCGTCGATTGACGTTGAGAATGATCAGTAGTGAGTTAAATTTGAACCGGTTTACTGTCCATCAAATTTTAACACAGGATTTGGACATGAGAAAAGTGTGCACCAAGATGGTTCCAAAGAACCTCATGACTGAGCAGAAGGCCAATTGGAGGGATGTGTGTCTTGATCTTCTGGACCGCCTTGAGAGGGAGCCAGAATTCTTCACTTGCGTTATCACAGGTGATGAATCATGGATCTTAGAGTATGACCCCGAGACAAAACGCCAAAGTCGGGAGTGGCACGCTGCAAACTCTCCCCGTCCCAAGAAAGCAAGAATGAGCAAATCCAAAATCAAATCGATGCTCATTTATTTTTTTGACAGTCAGGGGATCGTCCACAAGGAATTTGTGCCACCAGGACAAACTGTCAATCAAACTTTTTATCGGGAAGTCCTTGAAAGACTCAGGAAAAGGGTGGCACATGTGCAACCAGGCATTGCACGCACATGGATGCTGCACCACGACAATGCCCCATGTCACACTGCAGTCTCCATCAATGAATTTTTGGCAGAAAAAAGCATTTCTGTGGTTCCTCAGCCCCCCTATTTGCCAGATCTCAGTCCCTGTGACTTCTTTTTATTCCCCCAGCTCAAAAACCACTTGAAAGGGCGCCATTTTGGTACTTTGGATAATATCCAGAAGAGTGTAACTGACAAGCTGAAAGGTATCCCAGCAGAAGCCTTCCAGCACTGCTATGAACAATGGAAACAATGCCTCCGTCGCTGTATAGCTGCCCAAAGGAACTATTTCAAAGTAGATAACCTTGATTTGTAAAAAGAATAAAATCCATGGTTAAAAGAAAATCAGTCTCATTACTTTTCTGCCACACCACGTATATAGTTTTATAACATTTATGTGTTTTGACATTTTCCAATGACACACAGCCAAAGTTCAAGCTTTGTATGGGTACATAATTATGAGAGGCTGAGTGTTTACGTAGTCATATCAGAACCCCAGTGATGCAGACGGAGTTCATGTGTGGAACACTGATTTACTTTAACCACCTGACATGTTGGTCAGCCTAAAAGAATTTTGTTGAAATACTTAAAATTTCTTTAAAATTTTTGAATTCTTAAGTCACATATGTGGCTGCAACATTAGTCCAGGGGTGTCACAACCTAATGTTGCTGGTTATGTTATGTATACTTTATGAATATATGAGTCAGTTTTTCTCTGTAGGTGTGTCATTTTCATGGCAATGGTTGTGAAGATTGCTGTCATCTTGAATTTGATGCAGCATAGTATGGTAGACACATGTTGACATTTCAGAGGAATCTTTTGCCTCCATTCTCAGGGAACTAGCCTAAAAATGGAGGCTGGATTTCTCTGAAATTTAGTGCACATGTTCCAGACTGCACAGAGTCACATCCCAGAAAACAGTAATGATCAGTTTCTCTGTTGGAGAGCGTCCTTGTCTGTCTTGGAAAGAAAGTATGCCATTTGGTCAATATTTTTTAAATTGTCATCCATATCCTCTCATCATGCTACAGAATCCAGTATTTATCTTCTCTGAGGGTTTCTTTTTACATTGAACATGAAGGAACAAACTGCTCCCCCAAACCCCTGTCCCTTCACATTTCATTGTCACTTGCTGTGTACCCTTACAGTTTGTCTCATTTTTCTTGATTAGATAGCTTTTATATTGTTTATTGAAGAGATGAAGTTATGAAGGTCCTCATTATGTATTTTTATGATTTTTCCTGTTACTTCTTTCTGCTTAGCTACATGTACGCACCTCAGCACCAGTACATTCTGTGATAAAGAGTAAATAACCATTTATGATCCCCCCCCATCCCTCAAGTGACTGAAAATGTAACATATTAAAAAATGTAATAATTTTGATAGTTCAACAAATCACATAATAGTTCACATGAGGTAAATCACATCAAATCCCATTATTAGGTATTGTAATGTTGGACTGTTACTGAGTTTCAAAAAACTGTAGTAAGTAGAGTTTGAACTGCTTGTACATTTTCAGTACCAAATATACAGATGATCTTTAAGATAAAAAATAAATTAAAAATAAATGTCATGTTGTTATCAAAACAGTGTGTGCCATGGACATGTATGTTATTGCAGGTGTTTGGGAGTCCTGTGTCCAGGTGTCAGTCCAATACAACAGCACTGAGTAGCCCAACCACAAAGCAGTGTGCTGTAATGCCCATACGAGAAGACAGCCTAGAGATGGTAGAAGGGGGAAGCACACAGCATAGACCCATAAGTGTCAGCAAGGAGTACCGGCTGTCATCACCACTTGCCTTTGCTACAAGAGAAGGCAAGCTGGATTCATCAAAAAGTCAGGACCACCGAAGTCCCACATCAACATCCGTCAGCCCAGTGCTGTCCAGCCCTTCCACTTCCTCACCTTTGAGGAGTGCCACAGATGGACAAAAACTGCAAGAACCAAAACGTCCCGTGGTGTCCAGCTTCACAAAGGAGTACAAACTTTACACGTCTAGTATAACCAGTAGCAGATCCACACACTCAGATTCTGGTGGAAATACAGAAGGTTCCTACATGTCCATCAAAGACCTGGAGTCTGTGGGAAAGTTTCCGACCAGTTTCTCTTGCTTTGGAGAGAATACATCCACAGCACTTGCAGCAGGTCTGGCTGAGGAAGGCTTTGGCTCACTGAGCAGGCAGAGGTTTAGTAATGAAGATGATATGAATTCAGAGGAGCTGTTTGATGAAACAGCCCCAATCCTTACTGTTGCCAGTAGCCTCACAAATAGTTCCTCTATATCTAGGGGCTTCAACATTGTTAAAGATGAGGACAAGTAGCATAAAATTAGTTAAACTGTCCCAACTGTCCCGTTGTACAAACTTTCGAATGCATGAGTATCCTAATTTATACCCATTATTTATAGCTCCACTGTACATATTCTGTCACTGAGGTCAGCTACCCAAGTGCATTTTATGACAAGAAAGTAAGCTTGTAAGGTACACAAGATGCCAAAGAGACTGATAACATATTGTTCGAAGAGCAGGCAAAAGAATCATTACATTAATGGCATGAGAAAATGGAGAAGCCCAGTTATATTATAGTGCAAGTGTTGGCTTCTACATCCAGTATCTAAGTGGCAATAGTTAACCAGTCCTCTACACTTGTTTACCCAGATATTCACAGAGAGTATATCTTGCCATTAAATTGTTTCTTACATTCTGAAATTCACATCATGCTGTGTGTGTGGTGACATGATTGGGCCCAGAAGCTTGATTTAAATGGTAACTGCCCATTCTCATGAGTATACTATGAGGCATACACATACCAAGAAAACTTTGATTGCAAGAGTGAGCCTCATTTTATGAATGACTGCTAGTGTTGGCAGCTATAGCTTGTAGCCACGCAGTTCATCATGTTATGGTAATGTGTTTTTCTTTTATGCATAATGGAGTTTAGTGACTTTTTTTACATGTGCGCTGTGTCATGTGGCTGTGTTCTCCTTTAAGCTGTGGCATGATGTCAATCCCTTCCCTCTGAGCTATTTTGCAGTGCTATAAAGAATGCCCTGTTATGTAAGTCCCTGATATCTGTTTCTCTGCATATATGAAAGCCAAATTTTTTAGGAAAAATTAAAAAAAAATCCCTTTACTTTGCAGAATTACATCTGTGTACCATGAATGTTCCAACAGAAAATTATTTAATTTCAATTTGCCGTGTATATGGGGTCATACTATAGAGCAGCTATATGCAAAAGTTCCCTGCACTCACAGGGATCTCGCATGTGGTGCACAAATTTTGTGACTTGAACAGTGCAATCTCTTGTGCATTCATCATCACCCCCCCCACCCCCACTTTCCTGTTCAGATTTCTGAAGAGCCAATAAGATATATGACTGCAAGAGGTGATCATAAACTTATATTGCCACCTGAATGTCATTGATCGCCAGTTATCTCATGATTGTCACATCACCTGTAAACAGTAAATTTTTAACAAATAATTCATTGATTGTAATTTTTAAGTTAATACATTAACACTTTGTTTAGTGTTCAAGACCAAAAAATTGGGCTCTGAAATACACATTTTGAATAATCCACATATTTTCAGTGCACACATGTTAATGTGGTTGGTTTAACCCCAGAAGTTACGTTGGAAATTTTTTTGTTTAACTTCACTGAGTAACTTGAAGCTTCCCTTTTTTATGTACTCTTAAATGATTACTGCATAGTTTATTGCAATTGATATCAAAATGCAACTCAACAAACAATAATTCCTGTATATCATACTTTGATCTTGGTTCATTTTTTCTTAAGACTCAGTGGACGTTTGTATAATAATGATCTTACACAGTTTTTAACACTCATGGATTTGACATTTCTGTGATTGGCATCACTTGAACTTCATGACAGGGTCTAGCACCAATAGTGCCAATATAAATCTTTTTGATCTGGCAGTGCTGACAGCAACTGCATTTCCTCCCCTTTTCGTCTAACCTGCCTCTCACCACTGGCATCATGATCACAGCCAGTGCCTTCAGAACTTGTCTTCTGATGATTATTGGTTGTTGCATTCAGTTGATTGACACTGAAAAACCTATTGTCCACATGCACTTGCAATTCACGGCACTTGTCATTTTCTTTTATTTTCATTCATATTACCCCCTGCGTGGACTAGAAAATGAGTAATATACAAAAATGTTCCATCACTTTCAAACATATAAAAAAGTTGCTTCTTCATCCTAACTTTAAGGCAGTAAATGTCACACACAATATTCACTGTTTCTATAAACAAAGGTAGTGCCCATTACACAGTTACTGCTATATTAATGCACTTTTTAGAATAACTCACACATATTGGCAGTAGCTATTCCTCTACAGTCCATGACGGGAAACAGTAGACTCCAAACCCCAGCATGACATATGTAACTGAAATTCAATTAGGTATACATTTTCTACAATTGAATATTTGTTGCCTCTGTAAAGGTCACACTGGAGTGTGGAGTGTGTTGTTTCCTGCAATAGAAATGCCCACCAGGATCCATTGTTAGTTTTCACTTAGGTTCAGCTGCTTTCACAGTTCTTTTACAGGGTTACTCATTGTTTAAAACGAGACTAATTCTTGTGCACATTATCCAGAAAATAATGTTGCATATGATTCACGGTTTAGTAATCAAGCATTATCATCCAATTACATATTAATTATATTTTGAATTAACTACATCATGAAGTACACAAAACACTTTGTTCAGAGCCAGGAATGTCACATGTTTCAAATTATATGGTATTTTGAATCAGCCACTTTTGACTGAATGAGGTCTATTGGTAACTCATGTTCAGCATTTAGGATACAGGTATACATCACTGTCTGACATACTGATGTTTGAAAAGATATATAATGTGTTGCATGCACTTCATTAAGACTAACATTTGACGTAATGGACTAGCAGACCAGAGCAATGAAATAGTGACAGTTTTATTAACTAAAATTCCCTCTCAGTGTTTCTCTGTTAGTAGGTCCATAAATTCCATGGGTATGAAATTCATAATAAGAATTCTTAGGCATATTTTTCACTGTGTTCATTTTCTGTGCTGAAGTTTTCCAAGATGTTCCAAAGGCCAGGTACTGGACTCGGGGTTTTTTTTACTAGTAGAATGATAATATATTATTATGTATGTATTTGAAAAAAGTAGGAGAAATTTTCTTTTGCACTTTTGGTACCAATAAAATATGTAATATCTTAAAGAAAAAACAAATACTGAAAAAACCAGATGTTTCTGCAAATTTAAAAAAATTTGCCTGGATGGGAATTTTAGCATTGATAAAAGCAGATACTCTGCAGGGAAAAGAGGATGTGTAGCAGTTACTGTACACATATTTACATTCCTTCTTGTGGGCACCAATTCCTGCCTCACAATGGATTTGCTGTAAATGGCATTTTTCTGGTCCCAGTTAAACACAGATAATGACAACACTGTATATTTCCATACCACACATTAACTGCAGTGTGCTTGTGATGGTATGTGCTCCAGTCTTTGGCTACATGTAATTTGGAGGGATGTTATTTATGCTTATACAGATATTCATTGTTACAAAACTTGTATGCATGTTTCAGTGATGGGTACCAACAAAATTTTAACCATACTGTTCTGTTAAGTAAGGATGATTGCACCATATGTCCAGCATGGTAGCATACAATCATTTTTTAATTTCACTCATACACACACACACACACACACACTAGGTCATTAAATTTTCCATTGTAGACCTTTGTATATTTGCATGTTTAAAAAAATGAGTCACAAGGAAACTGTCTCTGATATGAAAAGTCAACATCTTAAAATTGGTGTAAGGTTGTGTATATGTGTGGTGAGGAGAGAGTAGAGAAGAGGTAGAGATGTTAATTGTCAGATTTTCTTTATCCTGCTTTAACAAATGAAATTGAATTTAGCCACTTATAAATTTGCAGGTGCCATGTAGTTTGGTATGGGTATATTGTGAAATTGTATTCAGAACGCACACGGTTTGAATGTCAGTGGGATTACCATCTTCCTGGCTGAGTTTTTGTTGTTATACTGTTTTTATCTGTATAAGTATCAGTATAATTACGTAAAATAGATCATGACCACATCCTTCTAAATTCTGAACCATTCACCCTCTTTCCAACTCATGTATTTGAAAGAGTAACCTCCCTAAGTACTACCTGTATGATTGTATAGAACTTGAAAGGCTGACCACAGCTGCGCACATTCCCACCAAATGCTTCTGTCCAGTGTCATTTTTATTCAGTCCAGATATTTAATTCTAATTTCCAGGCTTCTCATTGTTAAAATGTTTACAAACAGTAATCTTTGTCCTTGTGCATGTAACATAGCTCATATGCAAGCCTGTATTAAAAGTGAAAATATTTTTCCAGTGATTGTGTTTCGGCTCTTCCTTCTGTCATGTTTTACCATATAAATCAAATTTCATACAGACCTAATGGTTGGACCAGTATCAGTGTCACATGTAGAGTAAGTTCCCTGTAGTTACTAGAGTTATTGTCAGGGACTCTTGAACTGAACTGCAGCAGACAGTTGGTTCAAGTCCCTTGACCAAAGGAACATATTGAATGACACCACATTGTAGTCTGGTGGTGGATGGGTGAAAGCCTCAAATCTTGCATATGAATAATGTAATTTTTGGCCTCATCTTACAGAAAAGTGCAGTGTGTTGTGTCACAGGCCTGTAATGAACATAGCTGATGTAATCCTGTGTACCTGAACTGTGGCGTGCAATCATTTGTGATATTATTGTGATAATGGTTGTCATCAATAACATTATTGAAAGAGAGGAAGTACCATATTTTTAGCGTGTAAGGCTGTGCCACTACAGTGAATGAAAATGACAATGCAGCATTCAAACTTGCTTATTTATTTCATACTTCACCACTGACTGCAAATGTCACGTATTCCCAGTCCTTACCAAACGACCACCATCTCCATGAGTTTTCACATTAAAAGACTGAGCTGGACAGTTGGACAAGATGCTTGAGATTGTGCCTGCCTCCCTTTCCAGTGTCTTGACTTTGTACGTTTGTAATGTAACATACTTTCGAATGTTTATATTGTGTAATAAACCAACAAATGCACATCAGTAAAATATATGTTACCATATATTACTATTTACCATCCAGTAAAATTATATTTTACGTTATCGTATATTCATATTTACTGACATGTTTCAGTCGGACAGATAAGGTGTGTATCTGCTACATGTAACTAAGAAACAATATAAATGCCACTGCACAAAATGTAATTAAAACCACCAAACATTACAGTTATTATCTTGAATGCTCCTTGTAGTCATAAAATGTAAAACTATGTTACCGTTAAAAACAGATAAAATTTGGTGTGTTTATGTTGTTTCTTAGTTGTATATAGCTGATACACGCCCTGTTAATTAAGTAAAGGTGTGTATCAGCTATATACAACTAAGAAACAACATAAACGCACCCAGTCTTATCTGTTTTTAATGATAACATAGTTTGACATTTTATGACTACAAGAAGCACTTAAGATATTAACTGTAATGTCGAGTGAATTAGACACTTTGTGCAGCTGTTTGTATACTGTTTGTGTTCTTGTATGACACCCTGATGATTGTTGCTGAAGCGACCGAAATATGTTGGTCAATAATAATAGATGATAAAACATATTTTATCAGTGTGCATTTGTTGGTTTGTTACATAAGTATAATAATATTCTTTAATCCATAGACATGGAACATACAAAACTTTCAAATGCTCTGAACACTATTTTTGTTTCTGCTATACCAATAACTTGTCAAAAGTAAAGATATGTGCTAAGGGCACTGGAATGAATACACACAGCACTTTAAGGCATCCTAAATTTATTCTCATTCTATTTGGTTATTAATAAAATAATGGTTTACTGATTGTACATGTTGCTGCTATTACAGGAGATCAGTGGCAGTAAAAACAAACATAGCAGGTTATAAAATGTTACCTTGAAAATATTCAGCCATGTGAAGAATGCGTTCACATTCTTATACAATACCTAGAAGCTTGGGTTGGCTTGGTCAACACTTCTTGCAAACTCCACTGCCATAGTGGACAGTCTGGAAATTACCATTCCAGAGGTAATGGTTTTGTTCATAAACAGAAGGGTATGTGACTCTCTCCTATGTGTATCAAATACGTGTACCCTGACCAAGATACTGAAAATTCCTTATTGTGAACAGTTACCATCTGAAACAGGTACATGAGTTAAATATTAATTAATTACAGCAAGCACAATGAAATGATCTTTCTGAGGAATTTTATGCCTCCTTTTGACACACACGTGCAATACACGTGATCAGTGTATGACTTTCCATGACACTACTACTGGTCCCCACAGCTCTCCACTCAAGGCAGTGCAACCAGCAAGAAGTGCAAGCTTGCCAACAGCATACAAAACATAACAACAACAAAAGCAGGCACACAGCTCAGGCTTATTATTATTATTATTATTATTATTATT
>Ga0136643_10017207_pt1 | contig 10877 bp, 6 predicted proteins | sample TergutLab28metaG_FD_96883 | JGI IMG/M metagenome (GOLD analysis project Ga0136643, IMG submission 96883) | Labiotermes labralis P1 segment gut microbial communities from Petit-Saut dam, French Guiana - Lab288 P1 (version 3) (version 3) | ecosystem: Host-associated > Arthropoda: Insects >... | reverse complement strand
TAATGTAGAATCAGGTGGCACGTACAGTATCCTAATGTAGAATCAGGTGGCACACACAGTACCCTAATGTAGATTCAGGTGGCACAGACAGTACCCTAATATAGAATCAGGTGGCACACACAGCATCCTAATGTAGAATCAGGTGGCACGCACAGTAGCCAATGTGCCACTCAGCATTCCCTTAACAAACTTTTTCCAAGAACAGCCGCAAATGTCTCTCCCTAAGTCAAAGTTCCAGTCAGAAGGGCACCAGCCTGGGAAAGTACCCGGCATAGGTGGCCAGAGGGACTCGGTGATGTTGTCCAAAGACAGAAAATCTTTCGCGATCTACCACAGTACATAGTGTATTAATGTTAGGTCAACTAGGCAAGGAAATGCAACACCAAACGTACAAAAGTACTAATGCTTCATTTAATAAAAATTGTCCTTTTGCAACTCCAGCTAATTACCACAATTAAAAGGTGTTTCTCAGTAACATTCCTATTGCCAAGCTGATGCATGACACTGCATATCTTGCGATGACTTGCTGAAAGAAGGGTTGTAGTTACTTAGACACAAGTAAAGGCAGCATTTTAAATGTTCATCGGTCAGACGGCTTCGGTATCTTGATATTATTATCTTCATCTGGGAGAAGGTTTCTTCGCAGATGTAGGCTGATCCAAAATGCTCTGTAAAACGAAGAGCTATTGATCTACTGAGGCGGCAAGTACATTTTGACAGAGAGCAAAAAGGGGCCGCGATCGACTGGTAGATCGCGATCCACTGTTTGTTTACCTCTGGTACATAGTGTTATATCCCAAAAATAGTACTTAGATATCACCGACCGTAAGTGTTCGAATATCACAACTGATTCCATGCTGGAGATGGAACCTAGACAAAGTCAGTTATGTATCTAACTTAAGTCACTTATGCACAGTGCCAGGGGGAATTATGCAAACGGAAGCGGACGTGCCACCAGTCACTTCCTTGCCAATTGAAGAGAGTTCAACTGTGACCAGATTTGCCCTTGTGAAAGAGGAGCCTGTGACAGACACGATGACGGTGAAAGAGGCGGTGGAGCCTGCAGAAGAAGAAGAGGAACAAGTGCTGTGTCCGCCGCATGGAGAGGCCTCCATCGGGGACGAGCAAGAGCCGGGAGCTGTGGAACAAGGACTGCAGGAGTTCAGGTACAGTGATTCTGATGTATTTATTGGGGAGGGTCTCCGAGACTCGTCTGGCCCTTTCGCGACACACATTTGCGAAAACGTGCCTATTAGCTTCACCATGCCCGTCCGCCTGTCCATAGGTCAAAAGTAGAGGCGAACTGAATGAGTTCTCGTGAATTAAGCTCACATATCGATGTTGTTAACACCACAGACTATGCACAGTGTCTAAGATTAGTGAAGGATGTGTAAGGAAGCGGTCATCGCCTAATTTGAGGTACTGTCCCGGGAAGTTTCTGTAGGAGCTGAGAAAAACCACGGAACGTACCAGTAAGGACCATCAGCGTCCTGGTATAGATTCGAAATATAAATTCCCCCCCCCCCCAAAAAAAAAGAGTCAGAAGCATTACCTCTTGTTGAAACTCGGTGGATTTTCATGAAGTTTGGTACGGTGGATTTTCACTAAAATTTATCTGTACATTCTACATTCTGATTAAAGTCAGATGACAATAACGGACAATTTACACGCGTCTGTGCTCACATGTCGAGAGTAATTCGATTAATATTTATCGGAGCGAACAAAAGTTTGATTTGAAGGGGAAGAACGACTCTTGTCCGTTCATCTTACACTCTTGCAAATAAATCAGCCACGAATTGTAACGCTATGCGTGGATCACCCAACTTAAATACGTACCCTGTGTACATTCGACATTCCTCAACGAAGATAATATCTGGTCTTCTGGGTTATAACACCGTATAGTCTGGTAGATGGGCACCAACGTTTAGGACGCATAAATTGTCGTCATCTTCAGGGTGGAAGTGAAGAGCAATGAAGTAAGTTCTTGTGAAATGTTTACAATTAATTATGGTACTACAGGTTGTCCAAAATCAGAATACCGCAGTTATAGATCATAATTACAATTAATATCTTCCGCACATGCCTTAAATAAGTTATTATTAGAATTCTAGTTGCGTCCTTATTTGTAGATAATAAACAGGTTATATGTCATTTATCTTTGACATTTTGCATTGGTAAGGTAAAAGCTAATAAAAATGTAAGACTTTTGGAGATTTCTTTCTCTTTTACCTAATTCGAGTAAGGGAGAGTAATTATACACTACTGTGCCTGAGATAAAAAGCTCGGCTTCTATGACGTCGTATATTTTTAAAACTAAATCCGTTGGGCTGTGTCTCACTGAGCAGCTAAAAGTCACTCATTTGGTCTAGAATTTCTCCTGTTTTGTGAAACATGACCGTTCATTACCGTATTCACAAAACTCCATCACTCAAATCTACACTGTGCCAGTTGAAAAAAGTTCACATACGCAAATTCTATTTCATTAAGATCTGTTTTAGTATTATCATCGACATATACCTGAAATGGTCTCTTTCCTTCAACTTCTTCGCTAAAATGTTTGCACTGTATGCATTTGTCACCTCCACGCGAAACACATGATCCGCCCTTCCCATCATCACAGTTTTGATTATCCTAATAACATGGGCAAAGTGCGACATTTTAGATTTTCACAGCGGTGTTGCTGAAGATTCGATTCTTCTGGGACATGGGTCCGTGTCGTCTGGTAAATCGTTGATGGTTATACTGACGATTTTCACATTCATGCAATCCTTGATTCTGAAGGTTCTTCGAAAGTCTCCAGTACAGTATTTACCAACCGAAAGGGCATGACATTGCATAAGGTTTGAACATTCAGTATGTGCTGAAGTTCCATACTGCGCAAGCGTCCTTCATCTCCCCCCCCCCCTCACTAAGTCTAATATCCCCCTCAGCACCCTGTTCTGAGACACCCTCAGTGTACATTCTTCCCTTAATGTGAGATACTAAGTTTCACATCCACGTGGAAAACACACATGCAAAATATGTCTTAATTTTGCCCTTTTTAGATAGAAGGAAGGAAAAAATCTAATAAGAATTGCAACAAGCTTGCTCGGAATTTACTTATCTGCTAGACAGGTTTCCCGGCTAAAAAGTTTATATTCTTTTCTTATCGCTCCTATGCATGCTACGTTTCACGTTTCCTCCTTATTTATTTAAAGGTAAAGGTCGCCCCATAACAGGCCATGAAAGCCCAGAGGGGGTAGATTAAGGTAGGGCTCTACTCTTTCTTTAATCTCGGCGCTAGATCGGGGTTTATGGTCGACTTCACGCGCCGTGAAATAGACCCGGTACCCATTGTATAGGATGCTGGATGGGTCCCAGGGCCGAGTGCGGAAAATCTCAGCCCTACCCGGATTGGATCCCCGGACTCTCCAGCACGTAGCCAGTTCCTATACTGACTGAGCTATCCCGGCCCACTCCTTTATTTAATCACCTTAATATTTCGCAACGACTAAGAATTATAAATCTCTTCTGTAGGTTATCTTCTCCAACTTCCAATTACAGTGTTCTCCATTCGCGAAAGTTCTGAGGTTATTCGCCTTCCCTTAAGTAGAGACTTTCAAAGCCGTAAATATGAAGAGGTAAAACTGATGCTGAGGTAAATTAGACTGAACTGTAGGACAACCACAAACAATTGTGCAATGTCCTTATAAAGCAAAGTGCCACTTTGTCCCAGCGACGTCGGTGTATGGCACTGACTCCATCAGATTTCTGAAAATTGAACTGGATTTAATATCTATCAGTACTTTCAGTATACAGAGATTGTTACACCAAGCGGAATGTTTCTTATGGAGTTTGAAGTGGATTTGCTGACTCACGAATGAAGCTAAATACGAAAGAGCTTGGGTGTGAACCAGTCAACGCAGTACCAGTTCCCTTGTTCACTCTTCTGTAGACAAATGACAGCATATTTTCAAAATGGTCTATTCCATAACAGCAGATTTAATGACCGTCAACAAACGCCGTATGCTTATGGGTTTGTCAGATTTGGAAATAGAAAAAGAAAAGAAAAACAGAGCCACGTTTCTGTCGCGGAAAAAAAAATATGCAGGTGGAGGACAACACTAAAAGAGGAGTAGTTCCGTCCATTCCGAGACTATTTTTTTCAACAAATCTTCATTTTAATGAGCGCCACTCTTCGAGCTTCCTGCTAATAACAAAAGTTCACGTTTACATGCAAGTGTTAGCTGTGGACCTTTTCTTCCCATAAAACTCGCTGAAATTATTCCAGACCCTTATGAATAATTTACTTTGTGTGTCATAACAGGCAGATAATTTGACTAAACAACTACTGGTTTCTCAAAACCGGCACTGCTCCGTGAGGTTGTTCCTCAGGACAGTAGCCAGTGGCGGATTTGTATATGCGTGGTAATAAAACATTCTTGTTCCCTAAAGTACTGCTGGCCCAGCGACTGTTGGCTCCCCACAAAGACGACTCTAATACGAAATGAGTTAGATGAATCTATTAGCGACCTTCAAAATACTCACGCTTAAAAACACTTCAGTCCTTGTTTGAATATTTGATGGAGCCAAACAGTTGAAATGCTAGGGGAAAAGAGGTCAAACAGCATTGGAATGTGAGGTTCATTGTCAGTGTATAAAGATCCTTATATCGGAAGGAAAAATAAAAAGGTTCACCTGTTTGACACCGCCCAGTGTCACTGCGCTTGTGCAGTTGACGAGTGGAAATTTTATCGATAGCTGACTCTTTAGACGGGTGTTTGTTCTAAAGCTTGTAAGATCCGCAACTGTTTAAAAACACATAGTCCAGCTCTTGGTGCACACTTCTTCCCTTATTTACTACAAATGTGACAATGGTTGGCGCATTACTGCAAGTACCTTTAATCACTGTGCACTCATATTTCAGATGCAGTAACTAGGTTACAGGCTGTGAAGCCGAGGGATAAGGTTTCGATTACCTACCGATTACTCCACAGCTTAGGAAGTAAAGCGGCCGGAGTGCGAAGCTGACTGATCGCCTCCACGTAGCACGGTATACGTACCCCAAACCGGCTGACGTTTTCCAAATATGTTACTTGCGAATTAACATTGATCCATAAACCTCACAGTAAACTGCCCAGCTCGGTCAGTACAGTGCCCAGGCTACGACTAAGAAATTGGGGTTCGATTCGGGACATGTGCAAGAGGACTGTCACGCCCACCCACCTTCTATTTTACAGAGATTTATTGCACAGGAAGTATACAAAGTTTGTACAAGGATAAATTACAAAATTGTTCCTGTAAATAATTTGAGTAAATATTTACACTATGGCACTCATGGAACTGAATAATATGTATATAAATATGGGTGCAAATAACGGCAGTGAAAAATTATGGAAAAAACACTGCGACTTCCGGTAAACTAATTAAAGCAGTATATGCTACGTACGTTTATGTTCATGTTTTTTGTACAAGTTAGTCAGGTCGGGTAGAGTATCATTCCCCATTTGTTGCACTAAAGAGGTGGGGTGTGAGGGGCAATGGTCGAAAAATTTGTCAGTAAGTTGGTAGATGAGAACGGGGATGGGCTGGATGTTTAGATAGTTGTGCAGGTGGGAAGTGGGGGTACGTCTGAGATGGTTACCGATGACTCGAAAGCATTTAGACTGGATAACGTTGTGTCTCCAACAACCTTCCTATTCAACATAAAACAAGGATTCTTACTCCGGAGATAAAGCGGCCGTAGGGTAACACTCATCACTCACGTCCATTTTAGACTCAGAATTCGTGAATCTATACCTCCACCCCCACATATATCTTCATGTCATGCCTTTTCGTTAACACTTTAAAGCCCCGAGTTTACAGCACGTTGTTTCGTTTTTTGGCCGGTGGAGGACTTAGCGCAGCCTGGCCTACTGGGAGTAATGAGGTGGCGAGGGTTTGGTGTATATTTGCTTGGAATTATAGTATGACAAGGTCTACTGTACTTACAGAGGCGGACAGAAGACACTAGACCATATATGACGCTGCATTAGTGACTCGCACATAGCCTACCGTTTGAAAATTCCACTGGTTAAAATCCCTGCACTGCACTGTACTTTTGCACCATCAAGCTTAATATTAAAAAATTCCACGTTCTGCCCACACAGTGTTTATAATGGAACTCAAAACAAACAGCTATTATTTTCCTATACAGTACTATCTGTGTGGTTTTTATAACCGAGACGGAGTGTGTTTACTGCGCGGTACGAACTGAATCGTTGAATATAAATCAGGTTAACTGTCGTCTTTAGAGGGTTAAGAAAGTTATTCGAGTTGCTATCGTATACACACGTGTTTAGCAAGAAATCTTGTCTGTTGCAGCCCAAGGAGCCAGCAGCAGCTGGCACAGACACCCACAAATGTTCCGAAACCCCCCTCAGACTGCTCCCCCTCGAGACAGAAGGAAAGGGACAGACAGCAGCAACAGCAAAGGGTCGACAGGGGGCGAAGCAGGTGAGCCGCACGCTCTTGTGCTGTCGTGTTCTGAATTCACGTCTGTGACCCCACACAATTCCATCATTCAGAACTGCACCCCCGGCAAACTGCTTAATATTCGGGAAGACGCATGTTCAAATTTCGGCCTGAAGACCATCTCACTTGAATGTTGTCTTCCGTGGTATTCTTCAGTCCCTCAAGGCAAATACCGAGGTAGCACCTCATACTATGCCGTAACCGCTTCCTCTCGTACCTGCCAATTCACTGTTCGCTTGTCACACTTCAATACGACGCAATGCAGCGTCGCTGTACAAAAATTAATAACTATCATCTTAAATCAGGTTTCCACTGAATGCCATTCTACTTGTCAACCAGTTAAATCCACTGAACAAGCTCATTCTTAAGAAGCTGATGGTCACCCACATAATAAAAATATCTGAACTTTAACGAAAGCCAGAAATTCAATACCGTGTCCACAGACCCGGCCAATGGCCCTTACAGCTGAATCCTGTCCTCTCATTTCACCGAATTCCTTTAAGGTACATTTAACATATTATTGGCCCTTTTCTTTTTCGTGACCCATTTACGTTGCGATAACTACAAAATATGAAGCTCTTTGTTACGTCATTTTTTCAGTCCCCCAGCTCCTTGCTCTCTCTAACATCCCGATGTTCTTTCCAACATCCTTTTATTACCACTTTCATATTCTGATCTTTCTTTAATGTGAAAGACCAAGTTTCAGACCCACACAAAACAACACGTAAAGTTGCAGTTTTGTATATTTTAATATGTACCTTTATAGATAGGAACCGTGTTACCTCAGTAAAGTGACTATGCTACGGGCTGGACAACCGAGGGACAGTGGTTCGGTTCCCGGAAGGGGCAAAGTCTCTCCTCCTAAAGCGTCCAGACTTCGTGTGGGAACCAACGGGACTTTTTACACGGGTTAAAACAGCCGGGGCTTGAAATTAATCCTTCACGTACACCTGATACCGAAATTAAGAATGTCTGGAGTTATACCTTCATTCACCCGTACGTTTTCTTGGCGTGGTACTTAAAATGACAGGGACAAGTTCACCTTCGTCTTATATTAACAATATCGAAACGGATAACAAAAAAGGTGCGACAGTCACGTTAAGTCGAAACATAATTTCTTCAACTTTATGACGAATTTTAAAGAAACTACGTTAAAAAAATGTTACCTTATAAAGCAATCTAAAGTTGGCTGGTAAAAACACACACCAGCTAAACTAAATTTGTGAAAACCCCGACTAACCGGCTTTGGATTGCCTCTGGATCGAATCCCACGGTCAACGTAGCAATTGAAGCTTATACTCGTATTCGCAGTGACGGCTGGTAATGGTAATAGTGAGCGCAGTGACGGTTCGTGTAGCTACAGCAGTGATGGCTGGTAATGGTAATAGGGAGCGCAGTGACGGTTCGTGTAGCTACAGCAGTGACGCCTGGTAATGGTAATAGTGAGCGCAGTGACGGTTCGTGTAGCTACAGCAGTGACGCCTGGTAATGGTAATAGGGAGCGCAGTGACGGTTGGTAATGGTAATAGTGAGCGCAGTCACGGTTAGTATAGCTACATCAGTGACGGATGGTAATGGTAATAGTGAGCGCAGTGACGGTTCGTGTAGCTGCAGCAGTGACGATTGGTAATGGTAATTGTGAGCGCAGTGACGTTTCTTGTAGCTGCAGCAGTGACTGTTGGTAATGGTAATAGTGAGCGCAGTGACGTTTCGTGTAACTACAGCAGTGACTGCTGGTAATGGTAGCACTGCTGTTTCGCAATCCAAAAGGCACAGGCTAAAGTATCGGCCCTGAACTCGGTTATAGAGAGTTATCCCAAAGACGCGAAACGCAACACGTTCCAGATAATTTTCTCTTGTTGGTAACTCTAAGCAATATTTAAAAAAAAAATCACATACGTGGTAACATTGCACGCTTGAAACACAGAACAATAAATGTCAAACTAAGAGTAAACTTACAAAAATATAATCATGCTAATTTATTCGTGACAAAACACCATGAAGCGGTCCCTACGTAAATGCATGTTTAAATTCAAGCGGTCTTTTCATTAAACTTTTGGCGCCGGAATTTTATTTAAATTTTAGCACACCCTATACATAAAATGTGAATAATACAGGAACCAAATACGTTAGAATTATGAAACTAACTGCATTTTGAAGAGAAAAAATTAGAGAGTATATATCATGTTTAAAATATTCAGTACCTATACTTGTTGAATAAATATATAAAATGCAAATGTAGAGGTTAGCGGTGCGGTACGACCACTATAGTTTACATTAGACGTCAAAAAGTTAAACACTGTACGTAGATTTCGAGGGATCGCGTCTTTGTTGATTCGAAAGGAACTGACATTTTTGATAGTGCTGTCTTCATCGATGTGGGTTATTTACACTTCGGCGGACATGTAAATAAAGAAGTTGGATACAGAACAACTAAAAACATGTTTTTCATAAAACGCCGTCGCTTTTTCAGTAAACTGTGGCTTTGTGTGCTGTTTCACGCCGGATAATAATTGAAGTCCCTTCTTCGGAAACAAATTGACAGAAAGATATATCGGAATGTAATCTTTATTTCATGGCACAACAGCCCTTAGTGGGCCAGAGCCTGCTCATTAGGGAAGCTTCAAGATCACATTCAGACACGCCACACTCAATAGGACACCTCTGGACTAGAGATCAGCCAGTCGCAGAAACCTCTACCTGACAATACATAACAACAGACGGACATCCATGTCGCCGGCGGGATTCGAATCCACAGTCCCAGCAAGGGAGAGGCCGCAGTCCCACGTCTTCGACCGCGCTGACACTGCGATCAGTGTCGGTTTGTAAAAACCGCAGTTTATTGCGCTACAGGACAATGACGGGTTTTAATGTTGCTTTCAGCGAGACTTTTGGATTTATCCTGCAGTAACTGATAATTATTTTGAAGGGGGGGGGGGTCTTCCTTGAGGTTGTCCGGACATAGGGCGGGATATTTTCTCAAGTTAGGTCACGAACGCTTCTTTCCACACAATTCCAATTAATAGTCCTAGCATTCGACGTTATGTAATGTGCGCTACTAGCAGGGTCTTGGAATCTGCCACCCATTAATTTACTAATTAAAGCCACAAAGGTTAGCCGCAATAGAACAGACAAAAACTTAGGCTTTAAATTTAATCTGGGCAACTCGCCTTGCGTTGTAGCTGCAACAGTAGTTACAGCCAGTATCGCCATATTAAAAGTTGCAGTGCTAAAACTCCATTCCACTCTGTATAGGGGGATGAAGGTAGAACTCCTAGGACTCTATTTCTGCACTAGATGTGGGTGTTCTTCACATTCATGCTACTGTAACGCGGGGAATCGAAACACCATTTCTCATTAGACAGGAGGCCGGATGGACGTAATGGGACAGTAAATATTCCTTGTCTTTGCCGTGAATAGAGCCCCAGTGTTGTACGTAAGTGGTATATGTCGGGTGTTTGCCAGTATGACAGAGCAGGATCTACCCTGTTCGTCAGTCGGGGTCACAAGTTGTGCCTGAGGCTATCACTTAGTTACTTCACGGAAAAAACACGTGATATAACGGTATGTAATATGTCAGCAGCTTACACAAGGATTGTACTGTTGCCAGAACGGCCGTCTTCTGGAATCATCAGGATTTTTATTGTTGTTTTCGTTGCTGTTGTTTTGTTTTGTCTTCGATTTTGCTGCTACTATAGTTGCTGTCGTTGCTGCTGCCGCTGCTGCTGCCGCTGCTGCTGCCGCTGCTGTTGCTGTTGTTGCTGCTGCTGTTGCTGTTCTTGCTGCTGTTGCTGTTGCTAATTCTGTTGCTGTTGTTCCTGTTAATGTAGCCGTTGTCGAAGTTTTCGCTAATGCTATCACTGCTGCTGCTGCTGTCGCTGCTGCTGCTGCTGTCGCTGCTGCTGCTGCTGTTGCTGCTCTAGCTGTTCCTGCTGTTCTTGCCGCTGCTGCTGCTGCTGTTGCTGCTGCTACCGCTGTTACTGCCGCTGTTGCTGTTGCTGCTGTCGCTGTTCCTGCCGCTGCTGCTGTTGCTGTTGCTCCTGTTCCTGCTGCTGTCGCTGCTGCTGTTGCTGTCGCTGCTGCTGCTGTTGCTGCTGCTGTTGCTGTGCTGCTGCTGTAGCTGCTGCTGTTGCTGTTGCTGCTGCTATTGCTGCTGTCGTTGCTACTGTCGCTGCTGCTTCTGCTGTTGCTGTTGCTGCTGCTGCTACTGCTGCTGCTACTGCTACTGCTGCTGTTGCTGCTGTTGCTGCTGCTGTTGCTGCTGCTGTTGCTGCTGTTGCTGCTGCTGCTGCTGCTGCTGCTGCTGCTGTTGCTGCTGCTGTTGTTGCTGCTGCTGTTGTTGTTGTTGCTGCTGCTGCTGTTGTTGCTGTTGCTGCTGCTGCTGT
>Ga0136643_10017205_pt1 | contig 10878 bp, 5 predicted proteins | sample TergutLab28metaG_FD_96883 | JGI IMG/M metagenome (GOLD analysis project Ga0136643, IMG submission 96883) | Labiotermes labralis P1 segment gut microbial communities from Petit-Saut dam, French Guiana - Lab288 P1 (version 3) (version 3) | ecosystem: Host-associated > Arthropoda: Insects >... | reverse complement strand
CTACAATAAAAAGAGCGACAAATTATTACAAGACAAACGTAATGAATGCTACAATAAAAAGAGCGACAAATTATTACAAGACAAACGTAATGAATGCTACAATAAAAAGAGCGACAAATTATTTTTTTATAATCTTGTGCTTTAACTGACGAAGGGAATGCCCTTAAATTCAGTAAATCGAAATAACAAACACTTAGGATGCATGTCTCAGTTTGATGCAGGTATTTTACATCATACTGTAAGACAATTTCTTGGAAGGAAAAGGTTACCTTTATTAATTTTTCAAAGAAAAGTACAAAGAAGCTTGCACTCTTATTTCTATGTAGACTGTACGTAAAACACTGTCTTCCTGTACATGAAAGTAGTAGTGGGGTAAAACCTAGAGTCGTATTTCACAAGGGAACAATTCTCTGCTGCTACCAACAGTGAGAAAGGAGCTGCTTTAGTACAAGTCTTCAGCGCCAGCAGTGGTTGCAAGTAAATTCCGCGTGTGTGTGTGTGTGTTTGTGTGTGTGAAGTATATAGCAAGACAGAGAGAAAGGGACTCATGTAGTGCTAAGCGGGGGCCAATTTTCCACACGCTTGAACTTACCACCGCCCCCCCCCAAAAAAAAAAATTCAGGGAAAAAAGGGGTTTTCACGTCATTCTTCTCCTTTATTCACCATTCCTTGAAGCTGTAGTTACAAGGGAAATATCAAGCGTGCCTAGCAGCTGACTATGGGAAACACACAGGCCTAGTGCATTGTATTAAATAGTGGCCTACTCATGGTTTAAAAGGTAAACGTTAGAAATGCCAATTATAAAAGCAAAATGAGGGATGCAAATATGACACATAAAGAAGTGAAAGACTAGCTTTTGAAATTGAAGCAGCTTAGTCTTCTATCTGGGAATATTTTTCTGTCAACACAAAACGAAAACCCAAGTCGAAATGTAGTTTCAGAAAGGGAAGCTCGAAGTATGTCAACCTAAGATAAGTTTCTCAGCCTGCGAATGGTTTCCTTGTCATGTCCAGGCTTCACGATACAGGGTTTTTACAAATGAAATAATGGAAAATTCGTAGATATTAAAAGAAAAAATGCTGCTTTCCTGTACTATAAGAATTTACTGACCTGATTAATTCGTATTTACAAAGGATACCAAGGTGTTTATCCCACGAAACATAAAGTTTATTGACATAATATTTAACAACTGAAACATTAAATATGAGAAAGCCCAATGAGTCTCTTATTATCGTATCAACTACTTAAAGTTGTTGTTTATTCCAAGAAAATATGAAAACTATTAATATTCTCTATGAGCAAAATAAAGATTTTTAATATTGAGGAAGGCGATAAGTAGGCCTATAACAAATACTGTACTGTGAAGGGTTAAATTATATCTGTGGTCATTGAATTATTTCTCTGATGTGAAATCGAAATTGTAAGTTGGAACTGGAATTGGAACTTGAAGGAAGTTTATGCTCACAATGTATGTAGCGTGTATGGCGTTAGGTCGATGGTCCATATCAGTAACATTAACACTCTCAAATCAAATTACTAGTCATACTTTCCATCTATTATAAAATATGGAATAATTTATTGGAATAAGTCTGCTTACATTGGGAAGATTTTCGCTGTGCAAAAGACGACTGTCAGAATTACGGCTGGTGCACAACTCAGAACCTCATGCAGAAGCCTATTTTTCTTTTACTCTATAGATAAAATTTTGTGTGTGGAAAGGTGATTTATAATAATGTTTTGTAAAGTTTTTTTAGTATTTTACGCTGCAAATTTGTATATTTTGTGTATTTATGACTTGTTCCAAATTCTACAGTCTTTATGACACACTTATGGATCCATAAAATATATGTATGTATGTATGTATGTATGTATGTATGTATGCCTGTATGCATGTATGTATGTATGTATGTATGTATGTTTGTGTGTGTGTATGTATGTATGTATTACATGTGTGTGTATGTGCATATGTATTTACGTGTGTGTATGTATGTATGTGTGTATGTATGTCTATATGTATGTATGTATGAAGGCAAGTGAACTTAGCAAGTATTGTATGGTTTGTCGTTATCACTTACAGTCAACTGACAGCAGGCACTGATATAACCGTGTTTTTAACGACACGAATGTGATTATGTGATAGTGCACGAAAGACCGCTGTACCACAGAGAGCTTAGAAAGTTTCGAATAAGCTGCGAAATTCCTGCACTCTACTGTTCTACGTATTTCGTACATCTCTTAAGTATCACAGCACGGTCTTGTCACAGTACTTAGGTTTAACATTTCCCGTTCACAGTTTCGTCAAAATTGCACAGTCGCTCATCTACAGTGGCTGCATTGCTGATATATTCAACGATTTGAATCGTTATGGGATTTCATGTTAGTCTTGTTACGTACTTTCACATTAATATTAGTTAACGACGTCATCTTGTGGGTCATTCATACCGCTACCAGTTCCATAATGGAATGAAAGCCCTGAGGTACAGTTCTCGGAATGATCTGTCTGGTATGTAGGTGATATGGCACTGGGAAACACTGCTGATCATCGCCTCAACCGAAATTCATTTTCTAATGAGTGTGGTAAGAGGATTTACGTAGAAGTGGTGCCTGCGAACAGCAGGGTTCAGAAGCAGTAAGTCATTTCGTACACACCACACGAAATGGAAATTAAGTACTAACAAGTTCAAGACAAAAATGAACCTAACACATACTTATAGACGCATTTCGTACCGCGCATTAAACACACCCCTTCTCGGTTGTAAAAACCACAAAGTTAATGTTGAACAGGGACATTTTCCCTGTATATTTTAAGTTCAAACAAAACACAAAAAAACTTTTTTGGGCAGAAAGTATAATTTCTGCACCTTAAGCTTGGTGGTAAATAAAGCACTTACTGGGCTTTAAGGGGTAAAATGGAAGCAAAATTTGACCTAAATCGAGGAGAGTGGTGAACTCAGGAAGGGCGAAAGACAGAAACAAAGATATAAAGGATATGAACAGATAAAGAAAAAAGGCTAAGTGAAGATACAGAGAGAAAATTGGAGGTGTGAAGGAAAGTGTAGAGAATTAGCTACAGTATTCATATGGCGTGGGTTCTACAAGAATTCATGTACCAACATTAATATCTTAGTTTACATAATATCAGAAAACATGGAAATTCCTTGTAAATAAAGCCAACTTGGTGCACTATATTTCTTAGTACGTTTATTTCTTATTATATTTATCAATCTCTACATATTTCGGGCGACTATGTGCTCATCATCAGCAGAAACAACTGTATTTGTGGAACATTTGGTACTTTTCATTCTGAAACAAGTGGATAGTTTAAAATTACAAGGGCGTATGTCACTTTATGACATATGCCCTTGTAATTTTAAACTATCCACTTGTTTCAGAATGACAAGTACCAAATGTCGCATAAGTACAGCTGTTTCTCCTGATGATGGGCACAAATTCGCCCGAAACATGTAGAGCTTGATAAACATACTGAGAAATAAACGTACTAAGAAAAATAGTACATCAAGTTCACTTTATTTACAAGATGATGCAGGGATGCACGGTAAACAAAACTAAAAATGTGGAAATTCCTCTCAAACCTTGCGCCTTCTTCGTAAATATGCCATTCAACTATTGTTCTCGTTGTGTACATCTGTCACTCGGCAGCAGGTATGTAATAATAATAACAATTTCGATGAAATTGTGGTACTTAATATCAAGAAAACATTTCCAAAAACTTCGGAATAAATATATTTATCACAGTGACAATGTTGGTGAAAGCAACAGTCTACTTCAGCTGCTATAGATAAAATAATAACACATCAGTTCTTGCACTTAACTCAGTGACTTACCACAGTTGTTGCAAGTAATGCAGTTACCTCCGGCAGTTGACTCAAAAAAATTTTTTTTTTCGGATTCTTAACTTAGAACAATCCTGAAACATTACACGCCCTGAGGAAAGTTATGGCTAGCCCCTTACAACAGCCTTACCTGCTGTACAGAAGCTCTGGCAATGTGTATTGGCGCTGTCGGCTTGTGAAGTTGGCCAGTGAACTCTAATATCAAGGCGTTAAAATGCGCGGAGACCGACAATCAGGTTGCCTATGAGGGTAAGATGCATAGACATAGTGGGACTTTACCTTCACCATCTGGCGGTTTGATATTCATCCTCAGAACGCTACTCGTGGAACATCTCAAAACGTCTCCTCTTTCTGACACTTCGTAACGCTTTTAGTGCATCATTGCCTTTTTCTTTCCACCTCTCGAGAAAAGCAGCCTTGCGTGGAGTGAAGTTGGATTCCGCAGTAATAGAATACCAGCGTTCCCATATGATGTGAGAACAGGTCTATTGTAATGTCGTCTTGGTGGTTGGTTCTGGGATCTCAGCTCCAAAGAAAGGATCCGCAAGTTGCCGTTTCACAGTCCAGCACTCCGCATCCACCCACCACTCACCCAATCATCCTCCCGTACTCGGTAGGCAGTTTCACCTACCTTCTTCAGAGATTGGTTCCTCAGGGCAGCAATAAAACACCCCTTACTTCTGTATTCTTCATTACAGCAACAGAAGACAATGAATATGATGTTAAATTGCGCATTGCATCCTAGGTTGTTTTACAAAACCAATGCGAATAAATATAGAACGTACTCTAATTAAAATGTAATTAATAACCCTATTGTCAAAGGTGGCTGTAGATACAGCTAAACAAAATAAAAATAGCGACACTGACTGATGTTTAATATCATCAAAATCAGTGGAGGTTTTATAGGCTACATGAATAAGTCGATTTATGGCCGAAAGAAAAAGAGGCTACGTTATAAAACAGCGTTATTAAAAACGGAAATTTCTCGACAATATGCCTTGCAAGTCTCTCTTACAGAATTTCAAAAAGTTGTGCGAAACAATTTAAGTAACAAACGGTTAACTCACTTTATTACCTGAAGCATTACTATGGATTAATATTGCCGGAAAATTGACTCACTCGAGAAATTCTGACATGTAAAAGCCTATGCGATATTATTCCACAAATCATCACGGATAAAATAGAAATACTTCTATTTTAATAATAAGGATAATAATATTTATTAACTGCAATAGGGTTGTTACCCAGTGGCAGTGGTTACTTTACATTTATACAAAATATGAAATTGGTTACTACTAAATTTAAGTCGGAAGGGCTACATGAGAAGCATGTAATGGCAACGTGGAATCTTGGGAACCATCTCAGCACTTGCTTTTAGGCACAGGGAAACTACGAAGTACCTGTGTCGAGGTGGCGGGTCGCAGGACCTTCCGAATACTGACTTCTAGCCAGCAGTCCGGCATCTAAGTTAAATTTAGTGAAATTTTAGGGAAAGAGTGCAGTATAATTAAAAAAAAATTGTTCAAGAGTTTAGGTGTTGACGCTAGGTACAGACGAACTCACGGATAGATATTACCTCCACATAAGGTCTTCTTAATTTCTAGAACACATAAAAATGGGGCCCTATCACGTAGTAGTTCTCTTTAATTTTGACTGTTCGAGAATTTAACCCTTTACCTACTAAAGTGGAGAATATGGTGAGTTCCGAATAATGCTAGCAAAGGACAGATGGGATTTAACTCGGCGTTTAAATGGTTAAAAGGTACAAAATAAAATTAAGAAATTGTTACGTGCCATTAAGAGGTTCAAGCCTACTTTCGTATAGGCTTATGTCTTTATTAAATTGTCAGAAATTAAACTCCTATGTTCTTACAGCTATCACTTTACTCCATTAAGCAGAGTTCCCTTGAGAAGCTAACAGTCGTCACGCTGGTAACAAAATTACCGTACTGTTATGCATAACAGAACGGTAATTAACGTCCTCCCAAGAAACCATATAACGCCGAATTCTAGGCTGGATCTCATGCCAGACCGTGTGGGATTTATTGTGGACAAAGTGGCACTAGGACAGGTTTATCTCCGAAAATTTCGATTTTCCTCTCAGTACTTTCCTACTAATGCTCCATACTCGTATTTCGCAGTTGCGCCGCCGACTCTTTACAATCTTAGAACTGACCATGTCGTTTTATAAACAAGTCCGCGCGCGCGGACACACACACACACACACACACACACACACACGTACAAGCACACATAAACGTACACACGCGCAAGCACGCGCACACACACACACACACACACACACGCACAAGCGCACACATATACATACACACTCGCAAGCACACAAAAAACACACGCAAAAGCACGCGCGCACACACACGCACAAGCAGACACATACACACAGAAGCACACACATACACACACACACACACACACAAGCACACATACACACAAGCACACACACAAACGCACAAGTTACTACACACACACACACACACAATACACGATAATCCCTATCCTGAGTCAGATATATGTAATTCAGTTCATGATATCCTTATTCTTTAGTCTATTCCTTCACCTTCTAAGAGTATCAAACACTGAAGCAAATGGAAGATGTGAGACTCAAACCAAACACATTACTGCCTTGAAACACAATACTTTGAACGTGGAGATACGACATTTTCCCTTTAAACTTAAGACGTATACAGGCCTATATCTTATCTATCTACCCTTCACTTAATCTGCCCATACGTAAGCAGTCTACGTGAAACCATTTTGATGGACGACGTTGCCTTGCAAGCTTTCAAGTGTAAATGGATCATTTGTATTCTGGCGACAGGCGCTTCATATCATGTGTACGGCTCTCACCAGTTAAGACCTTTTTTTTCTCACTCTCTCCTTCTCACAGCAGAGAATATTTGCCACCTTTTTGTTCCACTTCAACTATTCCAAACACCCTTCTCCATGCTGAAGATGGAAGGAAGTGCCCTTAAAATGTCGTCGTTATTGAAATCTGCACAGCTTATCGTGCAGTGCAGGGTCATGTGATGAACTGTGTCTTACATAACAGTTTCATACAATCGAGCACGGAAAACAGGAGCGCGGGATTCAGATCCAAATTAAACTTGGTGATTAAGACTCAAATATTACGAGATGTTACGTTACGTTAAGTCTCTTGGTAAATAGTCCCCGACGTTGCGAAGCCAAGCGGTCCAATGTTTTTGCACTTCCTGACCGTGACAATAAGGCCAATATTACACACAGTAACTTCGGACTGCTATCCATTAATCGACACGGCGTAAATTCTCAGAAGTCTTAGTTCTTCATCAGCACCGCTGTGAGAATCCCAACGTCTCTGATAAAGATCGATGCATGTGCCAATAACTGAAATGTAGTGTCTAATCGTTTCTTTATGAATAACACCTAGAAATGGGGAACTGCGGTAGCACAGTGGTTAAGGTGCTGTGCTACAAATCGGAAGGTCGTTGGTTCGATTAGAGATGGTGTCATTGGAATTTTTCATTGGTATAATCCTTCCGATCGCACTATGTCTCTGGGGTCGACTCAGCTTCTAACAGAAATGAGTACCAGGAATATTTCCTGGGGGTAAAACCAGCCGGTGCATAAGGCTGAAAACCTTACCACCATCCTGGGCCATTGCCACGTAACCTGGGAACCTTAATTTCCTGCAACCCTCTGGGCACCTCGGGCGTGTAACGGGACTGATTTTTAACACCTAGAAATAAATCGCTGAAGCCTGGATAGGCAAAACTACACTTCCAATACAAATGTATTATTATTATTATTATTATTAAGTTCAAGCAGAACATTTCTGTGTATACGCAGTGCACTATGAAAGTTACAAATGGTGTACGCGTAACTATCACACTAATTTGACCATAGACAGACCTGTGTCATCAGATTCACATTGCAGCTGCTCCACCTTTCCTCACAGAGGGAATTAAAGGAACAGAGTAGGAAGAGGGAGAAGCGATGAAGAAGTCCGTAAGTAATAGCAAAGCTTTATGATTTTCTCCAATACCTGCAAGCAGAGAGAGACGATAACACTTAAGATTATGTTTGAACTCAAACGATGCCGTGACTTATATGTACTGTTACTTTGTATGTCGCTCTTCCGAATGGCAGTGATATTTCGACCATCATACTGCATTGTCCTGCAAAGACAATTTTTTGATCTCATTCATTGTTCGACCAAAATTCGATTAATGACAAGGAATTAAACAAAACCTGTATGCATATTTTCACCAAAATATGGCCACCCACCCAACTTCGCTCTGAAGGCTTTCACCCGGCGATATTGGCGCTAGGAACGGGAAGTCGTGTTGTTGAATTCGTGGAATTTTAAACCGATTTATATGCCCAAATTATATGGTTGTGTTTAACACCGGGTTCTTTTATCGGTGAATCGGTTGATCGTTTCTGGTGCAGCTGGCGGCAGGCTGCTTGGAATTCCGTATGATATTCAGGCAGTCACATGTTAATGTGATGTGAATGGCATTATAGTTATGCAAAACAAATTGCTGCTTGAAAATTACTATACAACAAATTGTGAGAAAATAATAACACCAGAAATATTTTTAATTTTGCTTAGGCTTATAGTAAACTCTTGTACAATGTGCTGTAGACCTAAGTATTTCAAGAGTTTCATAGGAGATGCGCATCAACAAAACTTTTCAAAAGTGAGTAAATGTCGCCGGGAGATTTCTACATTTGGACTACACAATATGAGAGGCTGGCATGCTCGTTTGAGCGGACGATATACAGGGACCGTCTTAATTAACTGATGATTCAACTGTTCTGTTGCTTGCCGCAGAAACACACAGATACGTCCATTTTAGGCGGGTTCGCGCAAGCAGTGAAAAGCACCTATTACCTGTATCTTAAATGTCCCTTCTTCTGTCTTTTCACTCCGCAAGTATCAGCGTGGCTACAACTGGAAGGATTTTCGTAAAATTTGACATTGGTGCATTCATGAAAAATTTGTCGAGAAAATCCAACTTCTGTCAAATTCGGACAAAAACATCAAACATTTTACATGAAGACCTAAATACAAGGTTTTATTGCCGGGTATATTAAATCGCCATAAAAGTGCTGTCTTCGAGTAAAATAACATCAGGCTGTCAGGAAAGAAGTGGAGGTAAAAATATTATGCGAACGCGAAGCATTATTACCTTACAGTACATAATTGCCTATTTTGCTGTGTTCTCGTATGTGGGAATGTGCTTGCGCATGTATTGTTTTGTTGATTCACAAATTACTGGAACGATAAACATAAAAGTGTAGTTCTCAATCAAAGTAAATTTACTGTCTCTGGCAAAGAGTGATGGAACTTATCGCGTCACCCAATTAACACTAAATGACTTCAAAGGCTACAGAAATGCATAAAACTGCAATACCAAACACAGTTTTTTCTTGCATGGCTTCAAGCTGATGTAAAAGAATTTTCGTTGCGTTCAGTCCAGTAAAAACTAACGAAAACAAGTGTGTCACAAACATGAATATGATTATGATTATGATAGAGTAGGCTGCAGTCAGTTGGGACGATGATGGAAACAAACATCATACTTGACTTTGACTGAAAATTTAGTGTCATAAAATTTTCACGTAACCAGAACAACAAAAAATATTACAATCTGACGAATCTGTGCAGGGTCGAAGCAATTCCTTCGCTGCCTCACAGTTACCGTAAAAATCTACGTGAAAGCTTATCACCAAACGTTCGAGCAGGAGCTATGACAGTTCTCCGCCAGGAATGCGTATAACCATACCCGATCTTCATATCTGAGAGAGGTTGTGATTTCTATACGGTACGTCATAAGCCTGGATAAACAGTAATTATAACAGACAAAATATGCCGTCTGTGAGGTTCGAGATGAGGCTGAAGAAACTACTAAGCTTCGAGCACCAAGGACAACCCATTGTAAAAGTTGAGTACCAATACTGAAGGGACACTGACTGTAAATTTCCTCTCTAACAATATCTCGATGACGGTTAATTATTAATCTGCTGCTGAGATAAGGGGAAATACTACTGTGTCAAAATACTCATTGGGCGGAGGAGACGATGGCAAACAACAGAGCAAAAACACCAGGAGTGTTATGGGTTGAGGACAATTTTTAACTTCATGAGGAAGATGCACGATCAAACAACCCTCAACTTTTAACTTGTCCGTCTGAGGCACAAAAACAATACATTTCAGTCATCAGTTCCTTCAGTAATAAACTTGTTCTGGTGTTGCGAAATTATTTACAACTTGGCTGTTACTTGAACATGCGAATTTTCCAATAAAGTTACACAAAGAAATTCTATGAACAGTAAACAAACTAAGGACCATGTGTATACTTTCTTTGGTTCGAGGTCTAGTGGCTTCCGGAACGGCGGAAAAATAGTCGTAAATAGTCTGAATATATTTTACACCAATACACGCAAGGCGTGGGAGAGAGTGTAGTGTAAATATTTGACATGCATCCAGCAAGTGCCGCTTCCCGCACGGCTTCATTAAATTAACGTGCAGCACGAATGCTTCAATTGACTACAAAAATAGAGGGCGATATTTTTTGTTCTTTATTTAGCAAGGATGTTGGTGCTGGAGTGCCTGCAGCATTCTGTGGAAAACATTTCCCAGAAATTTGTGCGATGGGCAGGTCTACATTCCTTTTGTTTAAAATCCATTCTTCTATCCAATGCTTGCCATTTACTTTCGCCTTCAGCGCAACTCTTAAAAAAACTGAAACACAAGCTTATTTTCTCGCCCGTTTGAAGCAATGGCAAGTTTTTTAATTGTATATTGCAAATTACAATCTACTCAATTAGTTAGAGCAATTAGTAAGGTTGAGAAAATAAAAGGTCGTGAAGCAGGCACCATCCATCGGTGGTTCACTGGAGTTGTGCTATTGAGCTGTCTTCCGGCCATAATCGTTTGAGTCGTCTGTCAGCTAGGGGGTTGAAGAGAGCTCTGATCAGTTGATTACTGTGCTCAGAGCTGCGGTTTTTGTATTTGTTG
>Ga0136643_10017197_pt1 | contig 10882 bp, 5 predicted proteins | sample TergutLab28metaG_FD_96883 | JGI IMG/M metagenome (GOLD analysis project Ga0136643, IMG submission 96883) | Labiotermes labralis P1 segment gut microbial communities from Petit-Saut dam, French Guiana - Lab288 P1 (version 3) (version 3) | ecosystem: Host-associated > Arthropoda: Insects >... | reverse complement strand
TAATTACATTTTATATAACCGGGTTCCACTCTACTGCATTATGTACCAAAAAAGTAATCTCCAAACAACCTAACTTTCGAGATTTGTGTGTTTCTGAGCTATTGTGCAGCACATAGTGGTAATTCCTTAAAGACGTTTCGGGACAACCTGTCTGATTTTAATTACATTTGGTATGAGGATTTTTCGAAAGAAAATTTAAAGGTCATTAAAATCTGAAAAGAATAACGGGGACCCATGAACATTTATGATAGCATCTCGCTGAATTCTCCTTGGAATGAGAAATGTCATATTTAATGTTCAGTAATTTTATCCCCTAAAACCGTGCTTTTTATGAGATAAGCTAGAAAAATAAGGAAGAATCCGACATGCCATACGTGAAAATATGATGCTGTGTAGAAAAGATGCGATCTGCACACCAGGTAACTATGGCAAGCATAAAAGACACACTCTCACAATATTTAATATTTGTTCCTTCATAACTGGGACCGCGGTAGCACAGTGGTTAAGGTGCTGTACTACAAATCGGAAGGTCGTTGGTTCGATTGCAGATGGTGTCATTGGAATTTTTCATTTACATAATCCTTCCGATCGCACTATGACCCTGGGGTCGACTCAGCCTCCAACAGAAATGAGCACCAGGAGTATTTACTGGGGGTAAAGGCGGCCGGTGCTTAAGGCTGACAAACTTACCACCATCCTGTCACGTAATCTGATAACCTTAACTTCCTGGAACCCTCTGGGCACCTCGGGCCTGTAATGGGACTGATTTACCTTACCTTCATAACTGATATTATTTCCATCTGATCTCTTAAAACGTCTTACCAGAAATTTGGGTAACTAGGGAAAGACTGATCTTTCATTACCATCAAGTCAGCCATACTGTACGTCTAAAGAACAACGTAAGTAAACAGAAATATTTTTTGTTTCAATTCAGCTCTTATATACAACGTGTGAAAAAGAAAACGAATTAGTTGGAACAAAACGTCTTTTGAATAAACAGTAGGTACAATTTCCATTGTTGCCGGCGGCATAAATTTGCCGTAAAGCACTGTTGTGCAACAATTAATATTTTCATATAGTCGGCAGCAAGACACTTTGTTTCCGCTGCAACAATGGTTGTACGAACGCGTCAGAATGTTAAGTTATACGCAAATTGTCTACTCTTGTTCTTACAGTAAAGCCTTGCACCATTGCTAACGACGGCGCATCCAATGAAAGTCAGTACAGTCACGGATATAAACAGCAAACGTTTACATGCCAGTAATAAAAGCCATTTTCCTTAAACATGTATTCCATCATTTTATATTCTGTCTGCTGTTATTACTGTATCGTGACTCTATGACTCTGCTGGTCAAAAAAACAAGTGGAATTTTTTCAGCAGCACGCAACAGCGCATGGACTGATTTTATCTGCTTGAGCAAATACAGAAACAGTACGTGGATTTTAGAGAAAAACTTAATTGTAATACAGAATGTAAAAGTAGAGAATACGTTAAAAATTAAATCTTATTTAGTGCTAAAGATTATGGCTTACAAAATGAAGTTAAGGAATGATGGAATGACAAAAGGAATTGAGTTAACTTGTAGGAAACAAAATCACTGAAGCAACATCAGCAAAATGATATAAGCAAAAAGGAACTGTTTGAAAAGGCAAGAAAGAGAAGAGAAAATCAAATTAAAAGTAAAAGCGACTGGGAATATATGAATGATATAACTTGCAAAGAAAAAGGGATTAATAAGGTCACTGAAACATGAACAAGACTGGCAATGTGTGTGTAAATGTAATATTCAGGTGCGTTCGCCTAACCATTATTGCCCTGTAAAAGCAAAATGTTTTACATATTCTGAGTGTGAGTCTGTAGCCTTAGGTTTACAGCATGCAACACGCATGTGTCTTATTATATTCTTCCCTGTGGCCGGTCTGGCTGTACCATTTTTTTTCAACCTTATCTAATAAACGGCACGATTTTCGGAAAACAAGTTCCTGAACACAAAATGTGTGTTTTGATTTTCTCTACAAGTTTTTTTTCTGAAACATTTCTTATTCTGAGAAAAATTCAGCGAGATATTATCATAAAGGCATATTGGTCTGCACGTAGAGTACCGGTTATTTTTGTAGGATTTTAATTAAAAGTTTCATTTTCTCGACAGATTTTCAAAAAAAATTCTCAGATATCAAATTTCATGAAAACCCTTCTAGTGGGAGCCGACTTGTTCCATGATGACGGACGGACAGACAGACAGACACACATAACAAAGCTAACCGACGCTTTTCGCAATTTTGCGAACGCCCGTAATAAAGATAAGTGATATCTTAAGTGACTCTATGTACAACATTGCACCTTAAAGACGGTTTCAGCGGAGTGCATAATACCATCACCTACACCGTACCATCACCTACACCGTACCATCACCTACACCGTACCATCACCTACACTGAAGATGACGGCCGAATATTATTCTGAAACGTCTGTATATATCTATCAAAATGCACGGCGTCACGTGAAAAACGCAAAGTTCTGTCTTCATACACAGCACCTTGGCAACCTTGCACCTCACACCGCAACGTGCTTCTAATTTAATTAGTTGTGAATCTGACTAATTAGTTGTGAATCTGACTAATTAGTTGTGAATCCGACTAATTAGTTGTGAATCTGACAGTAAGGCACCGGGCCGGTTTGTTTTGCACTGACCTGCCGTGAGTTCATGGTTTGTGCAGAAATAGATCTGGAAGTGTCAAGGATCCAATAACCGATTCTAGGATTATCTTAATCTGTATGAGACGCCCTACTGAATGCCTAACTTATAATAAAATATTTAAACTTTAAAAAAAGTGTCGAACCAATTCATTATTATTACAAATCTTGCACAGAAACTCACCGAAACTTTCCGTTTAAATCAAAGTCACCTCTGAATCTGAGCAGACAAGCCCAGCCCTCTCTTTGGACTGATAGCAAAACTTATGACCCTCCATTCCGGTTGGCGACGTAAGCGAAAGCGCACCTGGGATTTAGAGCATAATCCCGCCACAGAATTAGAGTTCACTGACATTCCTAAAAACTTTGACCTTCTCATAAAATTACAGCTCAGGCTGTCTCGAGCAAGAAATATGCTTCAGTGATTTCTATAATTTGGTAGCGCGAACTGACTGAAAGGTCGTTCGTCTTCGGAAAAGACACAAGTGTTCACTAGGTAACTGCCAATGCAGCAGATCACACCGAAACGTCAGATTATTTCTACATTCTTAAAATTCATTACATTTTCCTCTCCTCTTCCTCCTCCTCTTGTTTATTCAATCTTCCTTCCTCTCTTCCCGGCTTTCTCCTCCATTTCATCCTCCTGCCCCTTTTCTCCTTCGCCCACCATTCAGTATTTCTCCTTATCTTCCTCCTCTTTATTGTCACCCACCTGTTTGTCTTCTTTCTCTCCTCCTCATCGTTACCACAACCAGTTGTACTATTTCAGCTACTTCATAACAGCACCAATTGTTTTATATATATATATATATATATATATATATATACATATACATATACTCGTACATATACATACACATATACATAAAATCATATCTACACAGGTTTAGAATTATAGTAGCACCAGACTGCCCGTGCGGAAACGGAAATCAAAGAGCAGAACACATATTACTCAAATGCGGAATTCTACAAGAAGAAAGGGAATGCCTAAAAGCGGCAGTGGCTAAGACGGACAACTTGCCCATAAAAAGATACGCTCATCAAAAGGCACTACAAAGCATTCGCAAGATTCACAAAAACGATGGACAAAATAAATGAAATTAACACGGTAAAGGAAGAACAAAAATTGTTAACACCATATATGCATACATACATAACTAATTGTAAATATCACTGGAGATAGATAATCACTGCAATATTCAATGTAAAAAGCATGTAGTATTACAAACACAATGTAATGGAGCATGCCAATAAATATATATATATATACATATACACACACACATATACATACATACACACATGCATACATATACATACATATATATGTAAGTAGTATATACATACTTCCTCCTAACATACTGATGTCAAACTTAAGTTTCGACATATTTCCCGCCAAATATGAAAATTCCAGGTAAATCGACACTGTGACATATCTGCTACGTTTCAATATGGGATAAAAATAAACTGGTGAAAAAATTATACTTAATCACAAAACCCAAAAAAGGACAGTAAAAATTATAAGAATTCACCTTACTAAGTTCCACATACCAGTAGTATATACGAACGGGCGCTGCCATCTAGCGGGTCGCTATGAAACGTCGGCAAAAGTGAGCGCTGCAACTATGACACAAACGTATTTCCCACTGCCGTTTCTTTGTCATCTTTTTCTCCTGTTCACAACCATTACCAACTGGTCGCCATCACACAAGTCTTAGACTTTTATATGTCAAGATTCCTTCAGACCAATCTGTAGTTAATTCAAAATCCTGCCACAAAAGCTCGCTAACTTCTAGTTTTAAAATACGAAACAAATGAATATTTAAGAATTTCTCTCTGTTTTCTCTCTATCTTTCTCTTGCAGTTAATGCGTTTCGCATCTGGACCAAACCAAATTCATGATCAGTGAATTTAAATATTTACGTCGAAAGCTAATTGAAGTTAAATTGCTCTTAAAAATTATTGATTTGTTGAACCGTACAATTAATTTAAAAGTGAAAATCCTGCTCTGGGAAATAATCACAGGGCGCCAACGTCATACCCACGGACCAAGTTAGTCAATCGAAGTAAGTTAGGAAAACAGAATATTAGAATTTATCATGCAAGTTTTCTCGTCCAAGTTACAATGCAATGTGTGAGTAAAATCATATTCTACCAACCATAATAAAACGCTACATCCACCATTTTAACTGAACTTCCTACTTGCCCTTTTAAAAACTTCTGTAGCCTTACTTTATCCACTTTTTCATTTCTTTCCGTCTTCTTATCATCTCTCTCCACATACCTGCAAAACTTCAATCCCAGTAACTAAAAACTTCCGCGTAATTTTGCCATACTCACTTTTACCTTCTCTCAACTTATTCCCACTGTTCATCTTCTCCACATTGTCCATCCATCATACGGTGCAAGACATTTCCTCACACAGCCTTGTCCTACCGGTGAACCACTTCGTTCCTCAGCGCAAAACCAGGAACACCCCTGAATATCGCGGTAACAAGTTGAAGGTTTTCTTCTTCTGTATCTTACGATAGTCTAAAGACTATGAAACTATTTTAATAAAATTGCCTCTCATTTTTTAGATTTGATGTTCTTCCGGCGGTATACAGATTGCGGTATTTTGGTTGAATCCTTGTGATTTGGTATAAACACAGGGGGCACGCAGTGGCGCAGTTAGTTGAGGCACTGCGCTACAAGCCTGAAGGCTGCGGGTCCGATTCCCGATGGTTTTATTGGGATTTTACATTGACATAATCCTTCCGGCTGCACTATGGCCCTGGGGTCGACTCAGCCTCTAACAGAAATGAGTACCAGGAATATTTCCGTGGGGGTAATGGCTGATGGTGAGTAGGGCTGACAACCTTACCATTTTCATGTGCCGATCGTCTTGAAATCTGGGAGCCTTAACATCCTGGAACCCTCAGGGCCTGTGTTGCTTTACCTTTACAGTGTGACTGTGAATTAAGTACATATTAACACAAATTAGTGTTACCCGTTCTTCTCAGTGGGACAGTACCGACTAACTGCAGTACCTGCAAGATGCAACAGCAGCACCATAATTTATGCCCCATGTTCGTGCGTGGCGTGACAGTCATTTTACTGTCAGGTGGATTGGGCGTCGAGGACTAACCGAACGACCGCTGTGAAGCCCGATCTGACAGCGTGTGATTTTTTTTTGTGGTCTCTAACAAAATGGGAATTATTTCGCCCAAACCCAAGAACACTCGATGAATATTCGAGACACTTGCCACCGTTCCTTTTCATTTATAAAGGAAATGTTTTGAACTCTCTGCCTTTCATGTTGCAGAACTGCGTGCAAAATGTTGGGGTCTATGTTGATATCTAACAATAAATGGTCTGTAGTGGTTTTAGAATGGAACCAGAATTGTAGCAACACCGCACTTCGTATAGGAAACTGTGGCGTCTAACATTATATATTTACTTCCAAATCTCTTTCCAAAAACTCGCAGACCGGCTCTGGAGCGACTCCAGTATTCTACTCAGTTGGTACCGGGAGATTTTTCGCAGGGGGTAAAGCGGCCGGGGCTTGAAGTTGAACAATCACTACCATCTACTGCCGAAGTTATGTGTCAAGCTACATTACTAGTCATATTTAATGACTTCATATTGTTCACAGGGACCACGTTACATTCTACTTTTCCACAAAGGTTACCGCGCGGTCTTTGGCGTGGATCTGCGGCTGCTCGCTTGCTGCGATTGCGGGTTCGAATATCGCCGAGGGCATGAAAGTTTGTCTGTTGTGAGTGATGTATATTTTTTCAGGTAGAGGTCTCTGCGACGAACTGATCACTCGTCCCGAGGCATCCTACCGAGTGTGGTATGTCTGAGTGTGACTGTAAAACCTCTAAATCTGGAGGCCGTGGACCACGGGGGGCTGTTGTGCTACAAAAACCTACGGTTACTACCTTCAATATTATTGCCTTAGTTAATAAGGTTAATGTGTTTGCAATAAGACTGACGTCACCTTGGTTGTGACATCGTGTGATATGGTAGAAATTTACAAAGGTTTTGCAGTAACATGGTGATTTCATGCCCACGTTGATTAGCGGGTGTGAAGTAATAATTTGGTACAGTCCAGGAAAAACAAGTTTTAAAATACAACAAATAAATAATTCAGTTTCAGATTTAATACAAACATATGTTTATATTTTGGTTTTAAGCTGCTTAAACTTGTCTGTCTGTCTGTCTGTCTGTTGATATCGGTAAGCAAAGCGGCATGACAACCACCCAAGTCGTGATTTTAGGCTTCCGCTGGGGTGTGAATGAATTCTGCGGCCTTCTGAGACGTTACTCAGCGGTGACTGGTAGTTAGTCACTACGTCTAGGCAAAACCTATTGCTCACAACTTGGAGGGTCAAAACAGTCGAATCCGAGACTTGAGCTGCTTGACGTTTAAAAATGAGACAGATAATTTGTCCCGAAGCGTCGGTACCTAACTACCGATCGACGCTGCATACCGTCCAAGAAGAACCAAGACGTATCAGCCATCGAATTCAACGTAAAATTGTCCCTCTGCACGGCATACATGTATACATGCACACTATAGCCCCACTCATTCCTAACCTCGACAGCAGTCGGAGATGAGTGGTCAGCCTCAAGCCCCTGCCGCTTTTGCGTCAGTGCAAAAACCTCCTGCACCTATTAAATAGGAGACGAGTGGTCAGCCTCACGCCCCGGCCGCTTTGCGCCTGTGCAAAAACCTCCTGTGTATATTGAATAGGAAGCTGGGGGAACCCCAGAGCTGGTCCTGACTCTTTGCAGAAGAGTAAAATTATTTGCTCTTGCCAGGACTCCAACTCAGTTCCTCCAGCCTGCAGCCTAGACACTATAATGACTGAGCTACAGTACAGTACAGTAGTTGCCGATATTAAGTTCAACGGGCCTCATGTTACCTTCCAGAAATTTCGATTACTACATGAATGCAAGAGTGGATTACAGAACACTGATGGCACAATTATCAACGGCTCAGAAAATTAGCTGGACAATTGCAAGGGCTCGGTCGGTAACCTACTTCGCTGTAGTCTGAGGGCAAGCCACCGAAGCAACGGTGTGGTTAAATTCATATGTGAGCGTGATTACTGCCACAAGGGGGATAATTTTCAAAATATGTTTTATGTTTCAAAATGATACCTTCGACTTCATTAATACGTGTATATTAACCGAACAAGTAGTAAAGCAAGACCATATGCTAATTGCCTTTTGGTTTTGTTGGTACGTTCATGTCTGTCTTGATGGTTATTTAACAAAACCATAGACAGATGCAGCAGGAACGTGAGCATTCAACATGGTTTGTTGTTGTTTGTCAAAGTGGCAGCAGAAGTGGGGCACTTCAGTGCTATAAGGGGTCTGTTTGGGGCGAGGACGGCAGTATAGGAATTCATTTCCCTTCACTGTCACATTTTTTGGTGAGTTCTTTTGTGAAGACCAATCGACAGGTGAAGTTATTAGAAGAATTGCAACAATAGGATTAACAATTAAATAAATACGATACAGATCCAAGCTAAGAGAGAGATGGAACAAAGAAAAGACACAAAAAAAAGTGAAGAAGAAAGGAGATGTAAAATCAAAAACAAGGAAAGAATGAGAGATTGAGGAAACAAACAGAAGGAGAAAGACGTAGGTAAAGAAACAAAGGAAGAAAAGGTGAAATTCAGAGACAAGTCAGACTAAGCTGTATACAAAAATGTAGCTTACAGACATATGATATCGTGACATCATTCAAAGCATGACGTGTGTGGTGTGACGCCATTAAGTCTGGTATAAATGTATTGACATTTCAGAGAATCCTCCAAGCGTCGCACAGATACGGTAAGTAAATATCGACGTGCAGGTTAGTGAGCACAAAAAAAAACCCCCCGCATCCCAGCAATGTTAATTTTTTTAGAACTGAACCGCACTGCAATCCTGTCGGCTCCATTGGCATGTCTTCTCCACAGCACTGTCAAAATTATATGGCGCCGTGACCACAACGAACCTAATTTCACAAACCTTAAAATATTGGAACCGATTTTCAAATTAGGTTCTCAGCAATCGAATGTTTTTTCTTTTCTTTTTTAGTTTCGAAGATTCAAGCCAATATTCACTCACAAAACCAGATGTCACTCTGGTGACACCCACACACGAGACCACAATTTCGATATATCAGGCCAAGGCCGACTGTCCTGCCTGCATTACTGGACAAAACTTTAAAACATACAAGACGCTCTTTACTCATAATTTACAGTTCATTGTCTTATCCGCGTTTGATGTTGTGATGAAGAGAAGCCCTCCTGAAGATGATTCAGATTAGTCGAAACACCTCATCTACATACTCAACCTGACGCCATAAGCAACAGGTCTTTAGAGTAAGTCGTGTTTGGTGCTGCTTTTAACAAATGTCTAAAAAATATTTTTTTCCCACCGGGTAAAGCACTCTAGTGACGATGTTAAGAATACGTGGAGCTATACCTCCACTCTTCCGTCTTTATGGCGCTCACGGCAACATCCGCACTAATCATGTCTAAGCCGTCGGGTATGAACGGAGAACGCAGGTACGTGCGTCGTCTGCACGTTGCCCTTCGGAATTGACCAGCGCCATACGTCAGCGGACTTAGCAAACCACCAACCAGGGCACAGAGGCAGTCTGGCTGTACTGGCCTCATCTTATTTGCGGTGTGCATAATAAGAATCATGCTACAGCACAATATCTGCACTACATGACTACTCTAAGAAAAACACTCCGACACTCTGACAGTGACGTCTTCAAACAAGTGTTGCTCGTGGTTGCACGTCACGTACACCCACAAACCGGCTTCAAGGCCCTCGTAACTGACAGGAGAGTTTTATAAACGTTGGTCTGAAGCCTTGCGTCTTGTTGTTGAATGCAAGCAAGACAAGTTCAAGGAGTGGGAAGAATTTGTGGTACATCAGAATAAGCGAAACGGTGAGGTCGCAACCTGGTGCATCCAAAAAGTAGAATTATGACGGTTAGAGTTGCCATCAGAAAACCGAAACCAACCAGCAGGTGAACTACAAGCTGCGAGCTGTGCAAGGTCCACATCCACACCCGTTGCGCGATTTCAGGGTTCCGCCGCGATTTAGATAAGATCTGCGTTCTTCTGGGATGTTACTATGCGTACAGTGGTAATTACTTACCGAGGTTTCAGGACAAACTATCGGTCCCATATTCAAGGGTCAAGAAATCCTTCTTGGAATTCTTGACCTTTAAACATGTGACGGATAGGTTGTCCCGAAACGTCTGTAAGGAAGCGCCTCTCGACGCTGCGTAATATCCCAAACAAGCGCAGAACTCATCGACATCCCCAGTTCCTGTCAGCCATTCCTGTACAAGAAATGCACTAATGTGCTGACAAAGAAACTTCCCAACTACACTAATAATTGTTCTGAAAGGCTGCTTTTTACTACAGCAGTGACTGCTGCAGCAGTACGTAATTTGCGGTCACAAGTCTGTAACAAAACACGAATATTGTGACGTCACCTACAATATCGTCCATGTTCTCACGTCCCTGCCCCCCCCCCCAAATTGAAAATCAAAGGAGACCAGAAATTGTGCCTTGGTGAGCATCACCAAGTGATTACCAGCTCTTCCTTGAAATTCTGCAGTTTGCGGTTTCGGAAACGTCTTTCGGAGATCGAGCAATCTGCAACCGACGTACACAGTCCCTTTCCCCCCGCATCTTTCTACCCAGCATCCTAAAACACATGTAGATGATAAGGTGTAGTTAAAACTCCTCAAATCAACAACTCTAGCTGAGCAAAAATACACCCAGCCCTTGTTTTAACCTCTACTTCCCCCGAAAATGTGGGTGTATATAAAAAATACGTAAATCAAAATGGCGTAAATAAAAATTACATTCTCATCAAATATAGTGTATTGGCGTAATGTACTGTATTGGCGTAATATAGTGTATTGGCGTAATGTAGTGTATTGGCGTAATATAGTGTATTGGCGTAATGTAGTGTATTGGCGTAATGTAGTGTATTGGCGTAATGTAGTGTATTGGCGTAATATAGTGTATTGGCGTAATATAGTGTATTGGCGTAATGTAGTGTATTGGCGTAATATAGTGTATTGGCGTAATATAGTGTATTGGCGTAATATAGTGTATTGGCGTAATGTAGTGTATTGGCGTAATATAGTGTATTGGCGTAATAGTGTATTGGCGTAAT
>Ga0136643_10017193_pt1 | contig 10883 bp, 8 predicted proteins | sample TergutLab28metaG_FD_96883 | JGI IMG/M metagenome (GOLD analysis project Ga0136643, IMG submission 96883) | Labiotermes labralis P1 segment gut microbial communities from Petit-Saut dam, French Guiana - Lab288 P1 (version 3) (version 3) | ecosystem: Host-associated > Arthropoda: Insects >... | reverse complement strand
TTTTTGTTGTTGTGGAGGGGGGGGGGGGGGGGGGGGGGTCCGTCATCTCGGAAACTGAGTGTTCAAACTTGCATAGATGGGCGGAAGTCGGAAACGCCAAAATACCGTAAATGGAGGCTCTAGAGAAACAGCAGCAGTAGCAACAACAACAATGACAATGACGTTGACGATGAAGACAAGAACGTAAACAACAACAGCCACAACAAGGCCAAAGGTTCGTTCGTATAATAATATAAACAACCAACTAGCTGCAACAATAATAAGTTTATTAATAATTTCGATCAGCTCAACATGTTTCGGGCGATAATTTCGCCCATCCTCAGGAGCACTAGACTGTGTTTACAGCTTGTGGTATAAAGCACCGACGATGGCTGCAGCATCGTCGGTGTTGGCTGTTGTTTATGTTCTTGTATCAATGATGCACGGTCACACAAACATCAGGTTCATTCGTGTAATGACATAATCATCTAAAAGCGTAATTAATGAAGTTATAAATAAGTTTTGTTGTAGGAGCCGGAGTAGTGCAGCTTTTATAGCGATTGGGCTATGATTTGGAGGATCTAGGGTTTGAATCCCGGTAGGTAGAGAGATTCTTCTCCTCTCCAAAACGTACAGAGGTGCTCTGGAGCCACTCAGATTCCTCTTAAATGAGTATCGGGTTTTGGTGGGAATACAGCGGCGGAAACGGTAGGTTAGTCACTCCCACCAAGTTCCTAGGTTAAGAATGAGTGGAGCTATACCTCTTCTCCCCTCTATGCCTTCGTGACGTGGGCAGGGAGAGCTTTCCTTTAACATTTTCTGTATTTTGTAGTAATTAAAGTTTCAAATTTATTATTTATAATTTTACTCTCTAATAATAATAATATAATAGATTTAACTGCAAATGGGCTGTTCCCCCGTTGCGGTGGTTATAATGTGCGTAAATAAATATGAAATAAGGATCTAAGAATTTTAAGTCGGGAGGGCTACATGAGAAGCATGCAGTAGCAACTTGGAGTCTTGGGAACCATCTCAGCATTTCCTTTTAGACACAGGGAAACCAAGAAAAACCTGTGCCGAGGTGGCCGGTCGCAGGACCTTCCGAATACTGGCTTCTAGCCAGCAATTCGGTAACTAAATTATGTATCGTTAGGGAATAAGTTTTGTTAACAATTTAAAATTACCTGTGTATGGAATAAGTGAAAATTAGAGTTATTTGTATATGCAGAATACAAACAAACCAATTTTACAAATGTGTCCACGTCACCAGGACAGCAGTTCACTTTCCATCCTGTCTCCTTTACCTTGTGTAGGCCAGTTTAAGTTGCTGAGTGGCAAAGCAGTGATAATTCAAAAAGAAGGCCGTCACACGTAAGCGGCCCCGATTGCACACATACTTCAAAGTTGTTTTAAAGAGAAATCGTCCACCAGAGTGAGGCGAAGATGCCATAGTTGACTGAGTTGCAGGCTGGAAAGGAATACAAGAACTCGTTCTGTGGAATTCCGCCCCAACAGCTGTCGTGATCACGGCATGCCTCAACGACAGCTTCCACTTCAAGTTTCAGTCGTTCATGAAAGCGAAGTGTTCTGTTCGATCTCAGCACTATTACTTCCTGTATTACTACAAAACTTTGCTCTAATCAAAAAAGTCTTCTTGAACGAAATGCCATCTGCTTCGGTGCAAATCTAGCGAAGTGTCAGAGGAAACTGAAGGCTCAGGCTTTAGTAAATGTGTCTGGCGTCACTCAATATTGTTCTGGTTATAAAATCGAGAAGAATGAGATGGGCGGGGCATGCAGCGCGTATGGGGGAGAGGAGAGGCGTACACAGCGTTTCGGTGGGGAATACTGAAGGAAAGAGCCCACTTGGGAGACCCAGGCGTAGATGGGAGGATAATATTAAGATGGATATTCAGGAAGTGGGATGTGAGGGTGTGGACTGAATCGAGCTGGCTCAGGATAGGTATAGGTGGCGGGAATTTGTGAATGCGGTAATAAACTTTCGGGTTCCATAAAATGCGGGGAAATTCTTGACTAGCTGCAAAAGTGTAGCTTCTCAAGAAGGACTCTTCTCCATGGAGTAAGTAAGTAAGTAAGTAAATCTGGTGTCACTTCTCAGAAGACAGCACATTCCGTAGCCCAAAGTCATCAGAACTGCAAGTACAAATCTTTACGGCTCTAAATTGAATGGAATTAGCAAGGTCCATACGAGAGTGATCGAGTTAGAACGCACTAAGTTGCAGTTTGGTTATGCATTCTGTTTATTGTGAGTTTAACACAAACTGGCCATTTGCAATGTACAGTATGGTACCCGGAACTGGAGGTGTTCGCAGATACACACAGTTCGCCAGCATGGTTTTGATAACAGAACAAAATTTCGCACTGCATATATACCGTATCAACTGAATGTGTTATACGACATCCAGTGGATCTTGTCCTGTCCAGCAGGTGATATTTGGATTTGGACGTTTCAAAAACCGAGAGTTGAATAAGATAAGTAAAAAATTTATTTCAACGTTTCTTACCCTCCCCCCCCCCCGCCCTTCAAAGATAAGAAAACTAAAATATGCAAATTACCAAGTGTTCTGTCAAGGCGGGTGTTTGTTAAGGTTCCTAACAGACTTGGTCTCCGATTGGATGTCTGTAAACAAACCGTTAAAACAAATGTGATGTTCTGAGTCGGATGAGGTGCACGCGGTGGAGCAGTTGGTTGAGGCACTGCGCTGCAGCCGGAAGGCCGCGGATTTGAATTTTTCATTGACATAATTTTTCCGATCGCACTATGGCCCTGGGGTCGACTCAGCCTGTAATAGAAATGAGTACCAGGAATGTTTCCTGTGGGGTAAAGGCGGCCGGTGCTTAGGGATGACAACCTTACCACCTCCATGTGTCGATTGTCATGAAAAATCTGGGAGCCCCAACCTCCTTGGAACTTTCAGGGCCTGACCAGGTCTATACATGGATTGCTTTTGCGTTTATAGGAGTCCGATGAAGCAACAGAAGACTGGAGGCAGTTACATAGAGAAAAACTTCAAAATTTGCACTCTGATAACCAAAAGGTATCAAATTATTGGTAAGAATATGGAAGTTAGCGGGCCCGGTAGCTCAGTCGATATAGCGACTGGCTACGGGCTGGACGGTCCGGGGATCGAATCCCAGTGGGGGGAGAGATTTTCCGCACCTGTCCAGACCGGCCCTGGGGCCCATCCAGCCTCCTGTACAATGGATGCCGGGTCTTTCTCGGGGGTAAAGAGCGGCCGGGGCGTGACGCTGACCCCTCACCCCTTCTAGTGCCGTGGTGAAGAAAGAGTAGAACTATACCTCTAATCCCCCTATGGGCCGTACGGCCTGTACAGAGCCTCAGTGCCTGTACAAGGGTAAACTTTACTTTTTACCTTTATATGGAAGTTAAAACAAGAAATGCCTACTGCATTTTGATAGAAACATCTTAAAGGGTGAAAGGACTTAAAGATGAGCGTAGATGCAATTATTATACTGAAATGGATGCAAGAGACATACGTGAATGATTTTTAGAACAGTATGAAATGGCTCAAGATGTGGTCTAATGGCGGTCTTGCGTGGTGACGGTGATAAAATTTCGAGTTTCACATCATGGCACTTCTTAATCTTAATCAATCAAGTATCTGCTCGAAGAAGGCTTTTTACCATCCAAATAGGCAGATGTCAGTGCAGTGAGAGCAGAAGTTTTTCCGCTGATAATTATGGAGAGGTCACACGACCTCCTCTTGACCCCTGCAACGGTACAGTTTGTGAAAGAGCACGACTTAAGACAGGCAGCAATAAACAATGTAAGGAAGTGCAACACAGTCAGACACTGTCCTGCTTATAGTGGAGGTCACACCGCATACAGAAATAACTGTCGGATCTTGATCCCGAAAAAGGAAGCAGAATGTGGCGCCAAAATATGAGGACGATACCCAGAAAATGTTACAGTGTATGTGCATACTGAGAACCGCTAAACTGAAGACTGGCAGCAAAGACTGCTTGAATAAGTAACTGAATAATCAATGACGGTCCGAAATGTTTGTCCATACTTATGTTTAAAGTAAAAAGGTAAAGGTAACGTGACCCCGTTACAGGCCCGCTGTGGCCCAGAGTGTGGGTAGAGGTATAGCTCTACTGTTCCATGACCGCGGCACTAAAGGGGGGTGAGTGGTCAGCAGGACGTCCCGGCTGCACTTTACCCTTGTACAGGAGGCTGGGTGGGCCCCAGTGTCGGTCTGGACGTGCGGAAAATCAAGTCCCCACCGGGTTTCAATCCCGGACCGTCCAGCCCGTAGTCAGTCGCTATATCGCCTGAGCTACCCGGCCCACTATGTATAAAGTAGTTCTGATTAATATATGATTATTTCCGTTTCCATGAATATATCGTCATGTAAATTCTTATGAATTACCAAAATTCCGAAGCAGCTTGCTCTTTCCGCGTTCAAGATATGCGAGATTTAAGATGAATCATGAAGAGAACTGAATCGCGTTTTGTGTCATAATTGGCTTAAATGTTGTGCTATCCTCTTTATAAGTACGTATGTAAGGATCAATGGACAATGAGCTTGAATTTCTCACAAGAACTACTTGTAAAAGAATGAAAATAAATTAAAAGCAGATGTCAGTAACAGAGTTACATGAAGAAACGCGATGTTTGCTGGGAACTCTCCAATCCATCTGCTTGTGTTGTGTCAGCAGCAATTACTGACAAATTGCAGTGCCCTCCATTTGGCACTGACGGTGGTCTTGACTTTAGTAGTAATCCTGTACTTGAGTCGACTTGAATCAATCAAACAAAAAGTGTCACGTCGCCTCTATTTTTGCTTTGTATGTTACCAAGAAACCAAGTACGCACTACCGTTAGCCTCGGCAGTACATGTATATATGTAATGCAACACGAGTGTCGTATCAGTTTCGGTCCCTGGGTGGATGTAAGAGACACCACACACTGGTATTTGTGTGCTTTCCTGCTCACTGTTCAGAATACGTATTTAGTTACGGTGACGTAGGTAAGGCCCCTCTCACACCCTGAAGCGTAAGGAGCCCATTGGGTCAAGGGGGCCCTTCAACTAGAGAATAATAAAATTTATTATGGGTGCTTGTGGAAAGGGTTAATTTCATTTGACAGAAGGCATTGTTTTGGATTCCTACTAAGATATCTGGGAGTAAGTCTGTTAATGATTGGGGGGGGGAGCGGGGGTGAATCCGACCGGATATATGCGCCACTGTATCTTCACGCGTTATCACCCAGATCGTTTCGTTCTAAATGAATAATTTTATGAGAATCTTCCATGAAACGTGTGAGATTTTAGTAGATACGTTATGCGAAATTCGAGTCTGGCGTTATGATGCATGCCTATATGTGGGAAGATAAGAAATGGTGACAGAATTTTTGTCAGAGAATCTTAAGAAAACAGGGACTAAAGCAATGTTAGGCTTCAGAATTAGAAAATAGAGCACATGGTGGGTGTTCGTGGACTGGTTTCGTCTGACTCAGAATGTAGAGCCATTGTTAGAGCTTTTGAATACTAAAATCAACCATCGGATTCTACAAAAGTCGAAAACTTTCTTGACCAGATGATGGATTGTCAGTTATTCCAGAAGATCTTCATTTGCAGGAAAAATGTTGAAATTTTAGCTCTTACTGCAACAATCTGTTTGTAACATCAGTGACTTGTAAACCCAAACATTACATTAGAGACAGTCCCAGACCTAAGCAGTAGTTACCTCTCGTCAGATATACATTTGCTTGTAAATAAATTTAAATCCAAAACAGTGGAACCTCACTGGCCGCAGTGTGACCGCCCCGTCGCCTGTGTTACCACCCAGCAGTATTCTTCCGCCACCTTCAACTCATTGCACTTTAACTTCCGCAAATATTTATAAGACATACGTTCAAAAATGTTATTATTACATCGTTACTTTTATTTTTAAAAATTCCGTTAAGTCTGAAATTGTGTAACTTGAAATTGCGTATCTCGGCGACTTACTGCGTGGGCCTAATACCATTTTCTTTCACTTCACTCTGCAGACCACAATAGTGCAACTTTGCCAAAAACGCTCATCCATCTTCATAATGATTACGGAGTACTGCATCAAATTTCGTGCCCCAAACACAACGTACCGTTACTTAATCCAGGAGAACCTATCCCAACATACCCTACCCTAACCTAACCTAACCTAACCTAACCTACCCTACCCTAACCTAACCTAACCTAACCTACGCAACTTAATACCCCAAAAGAGCGAGGACTTCAGCTACACTGCTGCAAAAGCCTGAAGTCTCGCCCACATAACGTAATCTAACGAAACATTACGTCATCAAGAACATGCTTCCTAATCCTTACACTGCCAATGTTTCCCAATGCCGACGAAGGGGCGGTGGAGGCCAGTACAAATTTCAGGAACCCGGCAATCCGGGTGTGCAGAAAGGGGCCCGGGCCCCGACTATGTTGCTTAAGTTTTTGGCTTTCTCGGTAACATCATTATCTTCCGACTGTACAAATTAGCCCAAGTCACTCTGCAACTAACAGTCAGTCTTTCCGATTCAGTGTAAAGATTTTTATTCGGTCCGCCCTTGCTGGGGGGTGGGGAGGGCTAAAACGTTTTTCCACCGGGGCCTAAATCAGCTGTCGGCGGCCCTGTTGTTCCTGTATGAATAGTAGTGATGACTCCTATATGTTACGACAGGGGTGTACAAATTCCGGGCGTAAGGACGCCATGGTGACTAAATTTTGTACGTTAGAGCCTCATATTTGTATATTATGAGTATGGATCTTGTTTCGTTTAACCATTCTAGCGCCTATAACTTTGAGGTTGCTCACAGATTTCTGGACAATTTGTCCATCCCTGTCTTAGGGAACCAGTATTTGCAGATAAACTATCTTCGAACATGACGTTATACATTGCGTTCGGGAAGGCTCTTAGTATCTAAAAGGAATATAGGAGTCCCACAAAGGAATCTCCTAGTTAAATAAAGAATATTAAACAAAGTTTCGAAGCTGTTTTAATTCTGAGGGAACACGAGTGCATAAACGGATGAGTGAAGGGGTAATCTGTTGCCTTTTTGGGAAGCACGCGGAAGTGAGCTTGCAATATTATGGGGGAATATGTGGGAAGAAACATCTGCTAATGTGCCATTCCGTTGCAGAATTTCACTTACTGTGGCATTGACCTTCTGCATGTACAGGAACTGATTACGATTCTTGGCTACTTGCTGAATCTTACGTAACTTCATTTCAGTTTTCATTCATGAATCAATTTAATAAAATCACCTGATACAATTATATACTGCAATACACGTAATACAATTTTCACATCACCCTACAAGTATTGAAACAAAACTGCAATTTTCAGAGGTGGGTAATTTAGTATAAAAATTATGAAATATTTTACTCCGTGAATACAGTACAGTGAAATACCCCACCATCTTACCTTTATTGTTAATTTTAACAATTTTTGAAACATGAACATCGGCAACAAAGAATGTTCAAGTGATTGTAATCTCCAATTCTCTTCCTCGGTTCGTTGTATTTTTTTTGCAGGCAGCCACAAAGCAACACCAAAGAGCGGTCAATTTATTCATCTTCACTTACTTCCAAGGTTCAAAACATAAAAATTCTCAGTAATAAACACAAGAGTTTGTTATGTTTTATTGTATTGTATTCGTAGAGAGTAGCTTGTAATAGTTCTTATGGGCCCACTTAATTATACTCTTTGAGGACGGCAGACTTTTGACAAATATGTGATAGCCCTATATTTGTGTCTTATAATAAAACCAACAAGATACACTAATTTCTCAAATATATTTTAGGAATAGAACTCTACATGTTTCGGACAGTTTCTCTGTCCATCATCAGGAGTCTAGCACTGTACACACAGCAATAGGTATATGTCATACAGGGTATGCTGACTGCTTGCTAACAAGCAGTCGCCATAACCTGTATGTATTGCTGTGTATACAGTGCTAGACTCCTGATGATGGACAGTGAAACTGTCCGAAACATGTGAAGTTCTATTTCTAAAATATATTTGAGAAATTAGTGCATCTCGTTGGTGTTATTATAAGAATATATCACGATGCACGGTCACGTGAATGTCAAAAGCCCTATATTTGTTTGTCTTCTACTCTTTCCTCATGTTCTGTGCAAGGGATACCAATATGAATACAAGTTTAAGATCATACACAGTACATACTGCTCAGATTCACAGTTTACTGCACATTCACTGTAGTTCCACGAGGCTGCTGTCCGCATCAATAGCCACTCTGTCTGGTCTAAAATGGGACGGAGGCGAATGTATTCATGTTTCAGTGTCATCTTTTATTTGTAAAGTTAAGGCATACATATCGCTATTGGTGCCAACCAGTTTTACACACAGCAGACGTAGAAATATATCGTTTCGTAGAATAGAGATGAAGACTCGTTCAATATTTGTGGTATCATCAGTAATGTGTTCAGTATTATTGCTACACAAGCAGTCTTTAAGTTGGACATTGACTTCCTGTCTCAAATGCCAATTTCCTTTTGTCATATTTGAATAATAAGTCGGTACTGAATCGTATAGCTTACTGGAAAACCGAACAGATTTTTATCAAAAGTAGTGAAGGAACTAATTTAAGATTTTAATACTGAAGAGCATTATTGCCCAGTCCCTTACAGGCAAGTGCTTTTCAGCGTGTTTTTTTTCATGTTTAATAATAATACGAAAGCCATGAAATTTATGCATATACAGCAGTAACATATCTGGCGGTCAGCTGTCTTACAGCCTCTATCACTTCATTTTGTTAAACTTTTAAAGCATTCAGCTTACTGTATGTATGAACAGTTTTAACGTTAAAAAATTCTACGTTCTGTTCACAGAACATATTTTTGTGTTGTTTATGGAACACAAAACAAAGAACGATTATTTCTTTCAACAGTATGACCTGGTTTGTTTTTATAACTGAGACGGATTGTGTTTACCGCGCGGTAGGAACTGAATCTTTAAATATAATTCAGGTTAAGCGGAGTATTTAAATTGTTAATTTAAAAGCTGACGTGTTCTTAAAAGAAACGGAACAAGAGAGAAGGACAACCGAAGACGTCAACTAGAAGCCTACATTTTTGTCGAAATCAGATTAACTTCTCTGAGAATAAAAAATAAGTCAACATATTTTTATTAATTTATTGTGAAATCACGAAAGGAAAAATTGTGCCGGACACAAAACGTGTATTTAATTTCTATCTGGTTATATCCTTTGTTCGAACGATAAATTTTCAGCGATTTTGAGTTGCTCACAGAAAAGGAAGAATATGAAAACGTGAGTTCAAATTACTGCTGTCCGTATTTAGCTAAGGTGCATCAGCAAATTTTATTATACTCGTCGATGGACAAGGAAAATCTAGTATACACAGTTAGCAAATTTTCTTTTCCAATGGGTCGAATAGTAATTGTAACAAAAGCGGTCGATTTTTTCTTGACAACAGCACAGGATGGTGGTAAAGTTGTCAGCCCAACGCGCCGGCCGCCTTTACCCCCGGAAAATGCTCCTGGTACTCATTTCTGTTAGAGGCTGAGTCGAACGCTGGGCCATAGTGCGGCCGGAAGGATTTTATGTCAATGAAAAGTTAATGTAGGTACGATACAAAATACAATCGATATCGGTCAACTGTTCTGGAAGATGAAAGGGGCAGTTCGATCTCCGATAACAGTACAAATGGTTTAAACCCCCTCAACGTCCGGAATGATTGTACGTCTCACCCCTCTACAGATCCAATGGATAGTAGAAATTATTTCCTTGGGGTACAGTGACCGACATCTCCCATCTACTGCCTAGTACCGAATGCGTGAAGCCATAATTCCACTCCCATATATATATATATAATGGCATGCCTTTTTGTCTCTGTTGACCTCAACGTAGCCTAGATACCCGAAGGTGGCACATCTCCGCTGCGTTCCTAAACACAACATGTGTTTCACTCAGTCAGCCCAACATACAGTAGATGCTGTGTTGACCGAACGTGAAATATCTATTGTCCTGCACGTATGTCATGTGCGTGGCGTCTGAGAGCAATCCGTGTGGTCTCTGCTATCGTGTACAACAACGAGGCGAACGTAAAGAGACCCAATCGTTTGGCAGTATTGTTTCAACTGTCTGGATTGTCTCAGAGCCTGTATTTAAGTTCACTCTTCTATTACATTGTACCAGGGTGCTGATAAGTCCTTAGCCCGACCAGGAAGGGAACAAGCCCGGAAGCATGTTAGGGACGCGCGCGATTTCAGCGGCCATTAAGTCCTCCCCCCCCCCCCCCCCCTGCATGGCAAGGCGCCGAAGGAAATTTACGCCATTCTGACAGAAATATTAGCTTGTTTTCTTCCTGGTCGGGCTAAGGACTTATCAGTATCCCTGTATAATGACTTGGCCAGAGAAAGTTGAAAAGAAATCATTGTTTTGCGCGGAATTTTCGCTCAGAAATGCCCAACCCGGTGATACCGTCATATATCCGGATTATTCATTCATTCATTAGTATTCAGCCCTAGAGGCTGGTCCGGCAGGAACCAGAGCCCGGTTATGGAACCGATGTGGTTCTTGGCACACTGCATTCTAGGCAAGTTCTTGGGGATAGTTTGCCATTGCTTTTCCCCGCCTTTAGATGTTCCCACTTTCGCCGCCACATGCCTCTGCATCCTCAGCGACGCGAGAGATCCTAGTAGCGAAAGGTGGAAAGGATATCCGTTAGTAATTTTGCCTAAATTCCGACTTCCACGTAAATTTAGGGATCTTTTACATGCCGAAAATCTACGACATGGGACCGACGGCTTTACTTCCCCTCCGAAGGAAGGCGTGCTGAGGATTTTTTCGCCCTAAAAATCCGACGGCTTCGGCCGGGTTTGAACCCGCGAACTTGGGTACCAAAG
>Ga0136643_10017189_pt1 | contig 10885 bp, 11 predicted proteins | sample TergutLab28metaG_FD_96883 | JGI IMG/M metagenome (GOLD analysis project Ga0136643, IMG submission 96883) | Labiotermes labralis P1 segment gut microbial communities from Petit-Saut dam, French Guiana - Lab288 P1 (version 3) (version 3) | ecosystem: Host-associated > Arthropoda: Insects >... | reverse complement strand
TCTGAATATTTAAACGTAACTGGGATTAATTTTGTATTTACAGGTGTAACTTTTATAAGAGTGTGACACCATAAATGTGAATTTGGACTTAATAAGGGTGCATAGTCTCGTGCAATGCTATTATTTCAGTATGTTCTGTCCACAAGGAATTTTAATATAAATGGACCATTTGTCTATGTGAGATGGTGTTGTGCCCTGAAACTGGAATTACATTAGTTTGTAAATAGTCAGAGCATTTTCATCTGGCAGAATGCACTGATCTGTTGTACAAGCAATGTTAACATACAACATGATTCTAAAGCCCATGTTTTCAAAATTTCTAATGTGAATTTTTCTAAATCTTGACTCCCGTCAATCCCATCTTGTGTGTTGCTGCCTTTGTATAAGAAAGAAAAAGAAAGGCACTGAATAATAAGACAATAATTTCTTTCCTAATCCATTACCTGAGAAATGCTGTGGGCAGGAGAGAGGTGGTGCTGTCTCCTTTTAATCATCACACACAAAGTTATTCATGTTCTGCATAAGTATATACCTGCAAGTGGAATGTTGTCAATGTCTTATATTTGTGTAAACACAGTATATAATGAAAAAATTCTTCCTCTCCCCCACCTTCTGAAGCTCACATCTAGTAATCAGTATTGTTCCCTTCACAGTAGTCTCCACCTAACTCAGCAGTACTGCCAGTTGTTGGCATAACTTCTCATATGCTTTATTCTCTTTGGGTTTTTTTTCCAATTCCATTGTCACACTTTGCATGCCCTCTTGACATTTTCTGATGCTCCATACACATTTGTGTACTTAGAAACATGGAGGAAAGAAATTTATCAATTCTCTTACATGGAAGACATAATATGTCAGTGCTTTTCTTCTTTTTCTCCCAGAAATCAGAGTGCCACATTTTATTTTTCTGTATTTTCTGCCAGACTGATTGTCTTAAAACTTTCAACACACCCAAATAAAATATCTGATACTCATTCATCAAAAACATTGTTACAAACACAAATTAAGGCATTCATAAATATTCCTATGACCACAGTGTGATGCGCGTGTTTCTTGGTGTGACAACCCAACAGGTTGGTGTAATAATAACTCATTAAACTTGTGTGTGAGAGGTGCTTATTTATGACATGGTATTCTGTAAGTTTTTTTTATGGTTTTTCTCAGAACCTCTAGGAAATGGTAGGACAGTACCTCCACTAGATCATGAATGCTTCTTCCTAAATCCTTACCAGTTCATTCACCAGCCATCCTTTCAGTAAATACTGTACAGTCTGAGATACTGATGCTGATTTAGAATAACCCACTCAAATAAACACTGCCATGGCTAACTGTCATGAATTGTCTTTGCTGGGTTATATCTGAAACAGCTGTCAATAATTTGATCAGTTTATTGTCCCTGAAGAGTTTGCAATTGAGGTACAATAAAATCATTCCCAAAATATTGTGAGCATCCTTGGTGTAGATTTTGCCTTGTCATTTGGTTGATTTCACTGGCCCGTATTTAACAACTCATTCTTTTGACCTTATACCTGAAGCACTTTCAGTAGATAAATTGGAAGACATGGAGTAGATTTAGGAGCTGAAGCAGTGGGAACTTGTGCTTGTGGTTTATTAAAAGAAACATCAATTTAGATCACATTAGAACCTAGGGAGTGAAGATATACAAATATTTCGGGAATAAATTTTTTGCTTGGAAAATAAATTATGAATGTGCTGTCACTATGTGACTGCTCCATAGCTATTCTCTTGGCTTATCTTCTGTGGCTTCTACTTGCCTTGTAAAAATTTTAAATAGGAACCCATACCACCTATCTTGACATATTCTTGTTTTCCTTTTTTCCTACAGTCAAATGTTGGCCTCTCACCTTAAACAAGAATAGCTATGATACCTCTCACTTTCCTGTTCCTTTCATCTTTACACCACTACTGTAGCAGTGACATCTTGGGAGCAAAATACGAAATTCACAACAGTGCATCTGCTCCCTGTGTATTTGTTTCCTGCAACTAACCAATACTCTACCCAGTAAGTAAAGGTTGTTGTCTTATCAGTACTGAGGCAGACAAGTCATTTCATGAACTCTATTATTATCTGTCTGCCCAGGATGACATACTGTATTATCTTAACAGTAGATAGAAGATACTAAAAAACAACCTTTATGTATATCAGCCAGAAAGCTGCTGGATAAATGACAGTAATACGTGAAGAAGAATAAATATATACTGACTCTTTTAAAATTAATATGATTTTATTTTTGACAATGTAATTTGCAAGTTGAGTCCTGAAACCAGTGTCTAAAGTTGGTGGAAAAATTAATTAAAATCCCACTGGGAATCACTTCTTAACTCTCTCACAATCCTGTCTTATTCCACCATTACCCCATTCAAAGATGGATGTTACGTCTATACTCTTCCGATGGCATAGTTGTGAATATAGAGCTGTCACCTGCATAAGTAAATGTATGAAAATTGTGATGCCATGAGAATATTGTAACGAGCCTTTTTAATTTCACTGCTTTATGTTAATCATTACAACTTATATCATTTACCATTGGCACCTGAGCCGTATTGTGATTAAAATTTATGTTAATAGCAAAGTGTATTGTAGGAATGCTAGGTGTAATCTTTAATTGTCCTTCTCCCAAATAAATATATGGAGATTAAAGCTCAGTTACATAACGAAATTCGTCTGTGATTTTATATTGTTATTAAAATTAAACTTCTGCTGTAAGGGAAAGTCATAGATTTTAGGTACTGAGAAAGTCCTGAGGAGAATATCTGGACTAGCATAGAGTAAGTAGTAGGATTGTTTAGGAAGTTACATAACATGAAGCTTTATTGCTTGTTCTTTGCAGAAAATATTAATATTATGACCAAACAAAGAAGGATGGAATGGTCAAGTTATGTTCCATGCCATTGGGAGAATAGAAATGATTACAAAATTTGAGTTGAAAAGCTTGAAGATAAGTTCCTTCGGAGACTTTAATATTAACAGGAGTATGGCATTAAGTGGATCTAAAAGAAATGGTGTGAGACTACAACTATGTACTACTGGCATAGAAGTGGGTTAGGTGGTGGGCTATTATGAACATGGTAAAAAAAAACTGTTGCATTGGATGAAGGATCGGAATTCAGTGATCACCAGAGGAACCGTAAACTTTTCAACAGCACCCCTCTTGTATGTATGAGAGTTAAGCAATAAGATACAGCATTCCTTATAGGCTTCATCTGAAACTTTGATAAATTCGAATTTTATGATTGCAGAAATGTGGACTTAGTGTACAGAGTGTAACTTGTACTATGTGGGAAGAGCTGTAAACTGAGTATTGCTGTTTTCTGAAACGTGACCCTTTCGGCGGAAATAAAACATGTAACCTTACTCTTTGAATTGCCCTCGTAGAATGGATGGAGGACGAAGAACGTGGGGAAGGGTAGTAACGCTAGGAATATTTCGAATGACTAACCACCCTACCATCTGTTACAGGTACAGAATGGAATACAGTCGAAGGGAAACGGTGAGACGTACTATGGTTGACTGGGTATAACTCGAACGAGTAACCTATGTCACTGTGTATATTATCGAAATTGGAGGAATGAATGTAAGTTTGGGAAGGCTAGGAATACCCACAACGACTAACCAAAATGAGTACAATAATTGGCGTAGGGGAAGAAGGGAGAGAAATGTCGGAACGCTAGCAATACTTCGAACGACTAACCGTCGTCATCCTCATGTGCAGAGTTATGTTTGAGGCAGGTGGGGGAAAAAGAGAGATGTGAATGCGGACGGTGAGGTACAGCAGCGTTACACGCGGGTGACACTCACAACTATCGGAGAAACGAAACAGCGCCACATACGGCAGACAGGAGGAACTACAATACCACGTTCTGAAGAAGAGCCCGGTATTACAACCCTCCGGAAGACTTAATATTTCGTCAGCACTACTGCGAGAACGTGAAGTCTCGCAACTCTTCCTGGTACTAGGGAAAAGAAGCATTATTCTTGCTGACTGTCAATAATAGTACAGTATTTTCGTTGCCTTGCCACAATTTTTGTTTAATTCTGCATCTGTACTTTTACATAATTTCCATACCACAATTCTGAGACTTTACCAATTAATATACTCCGGTAAAATCCCAAAATTGTTGGTGTTATGCTTAATTTGTTACCAACGTAAATAATAGCGCCCTGTTACAACCAAATGGCTTTAGTGTTATAAGCATTAATCGGTTGTTGATGTAGATCATCTTCATGTAGGTCATTCAATGGTACCGTAGAATTATTCTGTTTACATTATTTTGAGTAGGTGCGGTTGTTATTGTAAATTTAGTGACGAAAACGTAAGTAACAATGTCTGCAAGAGGTGGTAAGAAACGTCAGAAAGCAATGTCGAAATCGCAGAGAGCTAACGTGACATTTCCAGTGGGGCGGATGCACCGGTATTTGAAGATGGGGACACACCGCTTGCGTATTGGAGTCGGCTCCCCGGTGTACATGGCAGCCGTCATCGAGTACCTTACAGGTATGAACCAGTTGCTGAAAATCGCTAAAAAAAATTACGGAAGAGCACGTCAAAGGAAGTACGATTTTCGTTAAGAATTTTTTTTTTTAATATTTTATTTTGTAGTAAGTTCTTTAAGTTCATTATTTTAGCTTGAACTTCTTGTAACACACTGTAAGTTAGGGATAGTTCTGTTTTTGTATTTAATTAAGCATCTTACACTGAATATGTGTGAGGGTGGGGGTGGGATGGGGTGGAGTTGGAGGTTTAACTTTAGTCATTCCTAATGTTGGGCAGTAGGTGGAAGTGGGTGGTCAGTTTCATGCAGTGGCTATTTTAATCCCAGGGAATGGGCCTCTAAATTGAAGGTTTGCTTAGCCACCCCGGCTTATACATTGTAGAGTAATGTTATTTTAAAATCTGTTTTTATGTCAGTCAGTTTTGTTTTTCAGCGGAAGTTTTGGAGTTGGCGGGAAATGCTGCAAGGGACAATAGAAAAGGAAGAATAACACCGAGACATATTCTACTGGCTGTTGCAAATGATGAAGAATTACACTTGGTAACAGAATAATTTGTTTGTCAGATATCTGAGAGTTCAAATTTAAAATGTGCGTGATTTTATTGACTTCATAATATCTTATGCATTCATGCACTGGATGTTACACATGAGTGGTCAGCATGTGGCTTTACATTTGGGAGGTTCTGGGTTTGACTGTCAGTGCAGAAGCTGGCCTACATGAGCTACCAATGGATGTCATGTCCTATTACTGCAACATTTACTGTAATATTATCCTCCCATCTTTGCCTACATTTTCAAAATTTTCTTACTGTGCTTAAGGTTTACAAATCAAAATGTGATATAGAGTTTTCATTTTCCTGTGTCTTTGCCGTTTGTCCATGATTTGGTAATGTTAGGTGGAGAGTTAAAATTATGATGTTCTGTATATTTTTTTAATTCATTTTAAAGTTATTGCTGACAGAACTGGTGCAACAGTAAGCAGGTTGGTAAGAGCAATGCTGTAGCCTAGTAAATGAAGCCAGCAGATTCACTGTGTCTAGGGAACATGGTAATATGTAACTTATAAGCTGTAGCCTAGTATTTCTGAGTTACCAGGCTTGAATCTCAGCTGAGACACTAACTCTTGTAATCAAGGTCTTCATGGTTTTTCTTACTCCCTCCATACAAATGCTAGATGATTAGACTGTGAGTGTTTATTTCTAAACCCTTTCCATTTCATCACTAATCAGTCACCCCTGGGGTCAACAGATTTTTAAAAATTTGCAAACCATGCAAAAGTTTTAGAGTGACATGAAGCAAATTCCCTACTGAGGATGTACAAGCTTTAGGTACTATCGTACAAGATTTATCTACCTGGTGACCTCATACTTGGGGTTTGTGCATCCCTGCATCATCATAGCATCAGCACTCTACATTCTGTGATACTGACAGCATTGTGAAGTAAACCATGAACCAAAGCAGCTGTTGAAACTTGTTGATACTGTGAAGTTTCTAAATGAAGTAAACTAATGGGTGTGTGTACACTGAGTCAGAACTGCAATGCTGATGCTGTTAGTAGTAATATTAAAATTTGATATTTTATAACCACCCTGAAAAAGTACTACTAGAAATAGTGAACCAACTTTTTTGGTCTAGACTGTCCATCTTGTTGTGCAAGTTGGTGTATTTATGTATGGTTTATCCAATGACTGTCAGTAACTCAGCAGTGAGAGAGAGAAATATTTTATTTAACAGTGCTGTGATTTGCCAAGATTGTGTAGCATTGGAGGTAGATGAATGAAATGTCAGTATGGAACATTGGTGATGTGATAGTGATGGGAAGGCTTAGTTACTTGAACAAAAGGCTATCCCATTGCCACTTTTTCCACTTCAAATTCCACATTAACTGGCCTGAGATCACCTGCCTCACACTGTGCTTATAGCAATGAATTGTAGGATATTTGTTAAACATCCTACCGGGAAGGATGTGAAATGAAGCGGTTATGACATCATCTGCTGTTGCATGAAGGGACTGACAAAGCCTTTAGAACCTCTCAGGATAGCTGGTCATTAGGCTGAAATTTGAACCCAGACCTCCTGAATACAGTGTGCTACCAATGTGACTTCCTGTAACATTTGTAAAGGTAAGGTTACCCTTTTACATGTCACAAAAGCATACGGGAGGAGTTAATATGTATCTCTACTCATTCTTAACCTTGACACTGGATAATAGTTTGCAGAATTTATATTAAGGAGGGTAACCACACTTGAGGTATAAATGTTTATGTTAAAGGCAAATATTTAATTGCTCCTGTTTCTTTGTAGTTACTAAAGAATGTGACAATAGCATCAGGAGGTGTACTGCCAAAGATCCACCCAGAGCTGTTAGCGAAGAAGAAAGGTGGAAAGTTTGTGATGGGCAACAATATGCCACTTACAGTTCCGTACAAGAAGCCAATTGCTACAAAACCCATGTCACATCATAAGAAACCTTCACCACCTGTACCAGCATCAAGTGGTATTCGGACGAAGAAGGCATCCAGCCCTTCTGCAGGTGACCCTACATGTCCCTGTCCCTGAGTGTTGGATTGAAAAACACTGTTGTATACAGAATGTGGATGGTATTAGCTTTATGTTGCTTCGACCTCCTCTTCTTTTATTTCCATTCTTAAGATTTTCTAATTGTCATACCTTGCCAGTTCATGTACTCCAGAATGTTTAGTTATGAACTTAGATTATTTCTGTCCATCATTTTATAAGCTCCCTATACGTGAGTTGTTTTATTTTCCTCTCAAGACTCATGCAGTTGGTGTTGAGCAAATTATTTTTTAGGTCATATATTTTTGCCACTTCTCTCTGCTTGTGTAATTTATTTCCTGTTTGTAATGTCTGTTTCTCTGCTTCATTTTGCAACCAGTGCTGCATAGTCAGTTTATCCAAGTTTTGTGTCTCTTGCATTCCAACACAGTGGGCTGTCTAATTTAAAATGTTACCTGCATTTCTTCTGACACACTGTCAGAGAGATAATTCCAGCTGTTTATTTTGGCATTGTTCCATTATAAACTGCTTCAACAGATAGTTATAACTTTTTTCTGTTTATCATATCTTATCTAGGAGTTATACTCAGTGAAGATACCAGTCACCAAATAGACTTACAGGAAGGAATAAAAAATGCTAACAAAACATACTTAATGCTACAAAAATTTTTTTAAAAATAAAAATGTATCTAAATAACCAAAATTAAGACTAAAGAACACAATAATAGACAAAACGTTAACATATGTTTCAGAAACCTGGATACTAACAAAGAGCGATAGAAAGCAAATGAAAATTTTTGAAAGGCAAGTCTATAGAAGAATTTTAGATCTAGTATATGACAATGAGGGGACCGCGGTAGTGCAGTGGTTAAGGTGTTGTGCTACAAATCAGAAGGTCGTTGGTTCGATTTCAGCTGGAGTCAGTGAATTTTTCATTGACATAAAATCCTTCCTATCGCACTGTGGCCCTGGGGTCGACTCAGTCTCTAACAGAAATGAGTACCAGGAGTATTTCCTGGGGGTAAAGGCAGTCGGTGCGTAAGGCTGACAACCTACCACCATCTTGTGCTGTTGTCACCAAATCTGGGAGCCTTAACTTCCTGGAACCCTCTGGGCCTGTTCAGGCTTGTAATGGGACTGCTTTGCCTTTTATATGACAATGAAAAAGAAAATTTGGAGGATATTAACCAATAAAGAAATTTATGCAATTGTTAAAAATCCTACTATAATAGAGACAATAAGGTTAAATAGATTCCGTTGGTTTGGGCATGTACAGAGAATGGAAGAAAATGGAATTCCCAAAATGGTAATATATATGAATTTGGAAACAACAAGGCTGAGAGGTAGACCAAGAAACAGATGGCAAGATGAAGTGAGTAAGGATGGAAGAATAGTTGGTGGAGAAGGGTGGCAGGAAAAAAGTGTATGACAGAGAGGAATGGAAGAAACTCCTGAGAATGGCAAGGAATTGTCACATTCTGCACATGTCAGTGGAATGAATGAATACACCAAACAACACTATTTTGTGGGTAGTACTCCTGCTTTTTATTTGTACCTAGATACTAGCTTTCCTGACTGAGGAAATTTTGTGGTCCCTCTCAGTCTCGCTAACCAGTTGCTAGGGTATTCCTTTACAAAGGCCATGACTGCTTCTTTCCATGTCCTGTACAATTCATTACTCATTAATTATTCTTTCACCTCTGTACAGTCTGAGGAATTGACTGTGTCATTGAAAACCCTTAAATAAAATAAATGTAAATCTCCTATGAATAATATATAACAGGGATTTGGACATTTTAATTTTCACCAACAAAATCTTTGTCATGACCATAACTTGATGTTAATAACTGTAGTTTTTGTGATGTGGACATTGAATGGTAATGCATACAGATTGTTTTTAATGGTGTGAACTTTTTATAGGGCTGAATATCATGATTGTGGAGAAATATGGTTGTGAAAGATTTAAACAGCTACTCCAAAAGTTTGTGATAATTTAAATGGAGCTTCTTCTTTCCATTTATTTCACTTAGTACTTCCATGTAATTAATCAAGTAGTTGCCAAAATTACAGTCTGAGTGGAATGTGATGCAATGTAGTTTGGTAGAGGGGTACTGACCACAAATATGCTGTCTCATGTATTGATTACCTGCCCAGTAGATGGAGGCAACAGATTTCTCCAAAATGTTGGCACCCATCTATACGGCAGTACTCAGCATCACATTTCTGGAGACTGTAATCATAATACTGCCACGAGAACCTCAGGTCTCACTAAAGCAGTTGTGGTACTGATAATGTTTCATTTAGTGCTGTGGAGGTTCATTGTTTGTGGGCATCTGTTCTTACAGTGAAATCTGGCAAGGGGAAAGGCAAGACAAAGGAGACGAGCTCAAGCAGCACCACAGCTGGTACTGGGGTTACAATATTATCTGAGAAGAAGCTGTTTCTTGGACAGAAGGTGAGATTTTGTTCTGACTAACTGAATGCATTTTTCACAAACATGTATAGTCCAGGACTCAAAATATGTGACCACACAAGCTGAGGAAGTGTGGATGAGGTGTGAGGGAAGATAAGTACAGCTTGCATTTATTACATAGTCACAAATGGAGTAGCTTAACTCCATGCACTAGAGTCCTTCAGGGGTTGCTCATCTACTCAATAAAGCTCTTCCCTGAACCCACTACTGTATTTACTTGAATGCAAGACAAGGTTTTTTTTCCTTACAAGTGGCACTAAAATGTGTGAGATAATCTTAAAGTTGCATATGAAGTGCCGAACCAGACCATGCCAAACCAGATTGCTCTGAACCATACCACACAGAGCCAAACCAAGGCCTGTATTGCCAAATTGTCATGTGAGATCTGCACTCTTCTGAGATATTACACAGCATGGAATAGTAATTCAATACCGATGTTTCAGGACAACCTATCAGTCCCATCTTCAAGGATCAATAAATTCGAAAGACAGAACAGAACGTGACTGAAGCTAAATGACATAGTTTTCTTTTTTGGGTCTTTGTCCATCGTCTAATTATTTAAAGAAGAACAGCGTTTCAGAAGCCGGCTCTGTTTCTGTTTTCAGGCAAAGAAGCACCTAACCTGGTGTACCCTTATACTAAGCTATTCTCAATCACTACGCACCACTGGCACAGTAACTTATCAAGATATGGACCTGAGAATAGATCTAGTCCAAGGGTAGTAACAGGAAAATTGCCACTTAAAAATTCAAAATTAATTACTAGGCTCAAAAATAAAACCTGGACCAATCCACAAATTAAAAACCATAAAAAGAGCCCTGAACTCAGACTGATCAGACCACATACATAACATAAAACTCCTGAACACATGTATTTAAATTCTAAACACCACGAACACCATATGTGGAGAAATTGTGAATCTTTGTGCATTCAAGTTAGTTTATAAACCAAGAAATATAAGTGTAGTATTTAGTCAGTGTGAATCATAATGGCATGGCAGCACATCTCACCAGAAGTGACTATGAAGGGTCTAATGTAGTAGATGGTACTGATGATGATAAGTTGTGGAATGATGGTAAAGAAGATGGGGGTGTGAGGAGTGAGTGTGAGGAAGATGAAGGCACTGGCTGTGAAGATGGAGACAGTGATAGTATTGGTAAAGGTAGATAGAATCCGACATGTGTTGTGTATTAAGTGCATGAAATCGGTAGTAAAATATTTTATTCGTAGCAGATGTTTTATTTTTGCTAGATCGTCTTAGATTTAGATAAATGCATTTTCCCTTGGAATATGTGTTTTTCTGGGGGGGGGGGGGGTTGTTTTTAAATGGAGGTATTTTTGATGGGGGGTAATATTTTTTGTTTTTTTAAAAATAATTTTA
>Ga0136643_10017188_pt1 | contig 10885 bp, 12 predicted proteins | sample TergutLab28metaG_FD_96883 | JGI IMG/M metagenome (GOLD analysis project Ga0136643, IMG submission 96883) | Labiotermes labralis P1 segment gut microbial communities from Petit-Saut dam, French Guiana - Lab288 P1 (version 3) (version 3) | ecosystem: Host-associated > Arthropoda: Insects >... | reverse complement strand
TTGGTACTATATGATAACTAATTATTGTGTATGGCAAGTCGACATTAAGAGTGGTATAGTGAGTGTGCTAACATTTATTATTGTACTTTGTGGCGTTCCTTTTAATAATAATTCATAATCGTTGATGAACCAGCAAGTACTGACAAACTAATACCCTGTTTGTAGCTTTATGTTCCTCGAGCCAGACGAGACGACACTACCTCCTAATAAAATTCCTTATTAAAATAACATTCTTATGCTATATAAGTCTGATGACCACTGTTTATACCAGGCTGACAAACCCCTGGCTTCAGGTCGCCAAGGCACCTAGATAATTTGTTGTGGTACACAGAAATTTGGAAGCATGTATTGTGAATTAATGTCTGTGTTATTATGTCTGCAAATCCCTGTTCTACAAGTATTGTTACTAAACAGCTCACCACCAACAACACATAAACTAGCAAACAAAATCAGTTCGGTGTAATATGCAACACAAAGAAGGAACTGTTAGTGTTTACACCATGAATGGCACAGAAGACAAATCAAACACAGAAGAAGCCAGACTTCAGACAGTAGGTAGTTTAACAAGTCAACATACCTGGGAAGAAAAGACTTTGTTTCTCCTCAAAATCACCTGGTGGTGAGCGTTTCCTACATAATTTACTATAAGCAAACCATCACATTCAGGCCATCTCCTAAGCTCCTTTCTCAGTGTTTCCCCTGACAAGATTTTTGTTTTAATTTTTCATCCCCCCCCTCCTTCTCCGACAGCCACCATATGAATCCAGAAGTTAGCCCGCAATTTTGTTAAGCAAACACTGTGAATTACATCACATGCCCAAGTAAGTGGAAGTCATTCAAACTGTCGCAACTTGCAGCAGGGCTGGAATATACAGCTGACCAAAATGTTGGGTCTCACTGCCCACAAGTGGCAAAATGCTTGGCACCCTTGCCATCTAACACTGCTCAAATGCAATGTGTGGAGAGGAGACAAGAAAGCTGCTCCACCAGCCTGGTGATTCACTACAGGGGTGGTGTAATAATGAGCACAAAAATTGATACTTGATTTAGAAACGAATGCCTGCTGTCTTTTGCTCATGCCTTCTCTGACCCTTCAGACTGAGACATCTCATCAAGGTCATGATGAACCGAAAACAATATTCCTTTGATTTTACATGATGCAAGAAATTGTTCAGTTTCATTTTCATGTTGCTTTATGCAAATCATTCTGACTTCACACTTACTTTTGTTTGTTAGAAGCAGTAAGAATGAAATGTGGGGAAAAGCAGGGAGACAAGAAAATTTAAAATAAATCTGGATCAGGGTCACGATGAACTGAAAACAATATTCCTTTGGATTGTACATGATGTAAGAAATTGTTGAGTTTCAGTTTCATGTTTCTTTATGAAAATCATTCTGAAATCATTCCAACATAAAAAATGTAAGAAAGCCAGTAGTGAACCTTTGACTCTAGAAGCTACTCATTTTTCCATATGTATATAAAAGACTTTCAAAAGCACTTTTACTGTGGTTTATGACTTTTATTATATTTGCATTTTAATGTATTATACTTTGGGGTGCTTTTTTATTTTAAAAAATTTGAATATCCTCAGTGTATATGAATGCCTTGTCATTTATCTCTCTTTTTGTCTCCTCTGTACTCTCTCTCTCTCTCTCACACGCACATGCACGCGCACAGCAGAAATAGTGGAAAGTTTTCATTTTGTGTTGTTGCAACATAAACACACAGATACAAACAGGCCTGGCTCCTAAATTTTTAAGCTGGCTCCTAGATTCAAAGAAAATTTGCCATGCCCTGGTTTATAAACACTCATACACACATTTGCACACACTAATGGACTTGAGTTGAGTAGGGACCTGCACATGTCCAAATACAGCTTTGTGCTTAATTTATGAATTAAAAATTAAATTTCATTGTTTCTTTGAATGACCAAACAATAAAGCCCACAATTAAGCAACACAAAACTGAAGCTTGTGACATACAGTACATAGCAGTATGAAATCCTCACCAACTCAACTAACTGTATGCATCTATGTACATATATGATTCTGCTCTGCTGCCGAACATGTATACAGGACAGACATATGAATGAGCTGTGTGTTTCGCAATTGGCAAGAGCAGAGTACTTTCCACAAAAGAATAATGGGATATTTAACTTTTTGTACCTCAGATGGTGATCATAAAAAATGCAATATAAAATTCCAATTTTTTCTTGCAGCACATACCAAATACTTATAGTACATCTTAAAATTTAATCAGGCAAAGGTATGCCCAAAATTAGTGGCATTACCAACACAACAGGCACGTGGTAGAGTACCATGTGACACAAGACCTGTCATACACAGAATATGAGATGCTGCTGAAGGATTACATATATCTGAGGAGGTGGAAATACAGTATACCTAAACTTATCATGACGCTGGTTATCCGGATGGCTTGGCCCTTCAGTAAATTTGTCAAGAATTCTACAAAACTAACTTGCCTTGAAATTACCCGTTATCGGATTAAGTACAATACAGTGTTATGGCTTCTAGAACATCAAGTCAAGCATGTCATACAGTTTAGATGCATGTACGTACCATAAATAGTAACAGCTGAACTTCAAACTGCCAATATAGCGTATTTTCAAAGAAAAATTCAGTTATCCAGATTTTCTGCATATCTGGATGGCTCACCATCCCAATTAATCCTGATAAGTGGAGTTATGCTGTATTCATAATACTTATGGTAAGTGAAACACAATCAAGGAATCATACCCTCAGAAAAAGAAGCATCACTGTCCAGTGGCGGCCTCTGGTAATCCACTCGTTCTCTTGAGAATCTGGTCAGTCTCGATCGCATATTACACTTCATATGCATGTATTTGTCCAAGAAGTTTTCATTCTTTAGAGATCCTAATACATCAAAGCAATTGTATTCCAAATCCAGTGCTTTAAGACTTGACATATTATTCAGGATTTCAGGAACTTCTTCAAATGTATTACTATAGAGATCCAGTAGTTCAAGGTGCTGAAGGTTCACCATGCTCTCCGGCAATGAATGAAGCTGTAATAAAACAATTATGCTCTAACTGATATACAGTGACACAGAAGCAAGTGTCAGCTATGCATTACGTATATACAAAATAAATTTTCAAGATAGCAGAGTGTGATGTTCAGTATTATCAGACACACAACTCTGCATCCTCTTGCTACAGGTGATTATGCTGACAGGGGTAATGTATATTTAGCCTAAATGGAAGGAAGATTTGGTCATGTACAAGGCACAGAAAACAAATGAACATACATGGTAAAAAGAAATAGCTGCTGGACTGACTGCAAGATGACACTACTGCTGCTAGCATGAACTTCTACTGCTACATATAGAGTACAGTGGAGTCCACTGAGTCACATCCAGCCTGGAAGACAGCCACAACCTACGTGATTGCTGAGTATCATCTTGTTACATATGTATGCGTTGTTTCATTTGCAATTCTGGCATACATAGAGAATGGAAGAACTGAAAAAACAGTGTCGGCATAAAATTTTGTTCTATACTTATGAATAATGCTACAGAAAGATGAAAAAATGAAAGTGTGGATTAAGTGAAGGAATTTGCCTTCCACCCAAAACAGAAAAATCATTATCTGTGAAGTTCCTAACATGTTGGGAATGTAATTTGGGTCAATTCAGGGCATTTTTCAAGACAATCTTACATGTGCCAGTTGCCACAATATTCATGCCTCACATCTGCTCACTCTGCTTTGTCTGTATTTGAGTTCCTGGCTAAGAGCAAAATGGCTGTCTTTTCACACTTTCTGTATTCACCAAATTTAGCGCTGTTATTAAAGGAAAGGAAATTTAATGATATCACCACGAGTGAAGCAAAACTGTGGGATGCAATTGTCAAATATCAAAGAATGCACTTCATGATATGCTTCGAATGGTGGCAGAATTGCTAGGCTCACTGTATAAAGTATACAAAAAAAGTATAAAGTACAAAATCTGTAGGCAAATGCCTGTAAATTTCAAGTCTATATATACCTCATGATGGATCAAGTTATCCAAGGCATGTAGTGAGTTTCCGACAATATAGTTGTGTTGACCGATTATGTGGTGTTTTAGTTATTTCTGAGACACATCAGGATGAACTCCGTTAAAGCAACATACAGAGAATATAGTTGGAGAAAACAGCAACAAGTGTTGACTGCAAACATTAAGCAACAACAGAAAAAGTTTCAAGTTATCCAGTTTTGGCCATCAACTAATACTACAAACAAGAGTCTATAAATGTTCAAAAAACCTGGCAGCCTCAAAATTCTAGGTGCTAGAAGGGTAACACAAAACAAGTTCCATGCTGAAGACCCACAAATATCGGGTGTCACCACAGAAAATTTAGTAGCCTTGGTGACTGGGCACCCAGAAATTGTGCACCCCTCTTTCAACAGATGTGTTACATAAATTATATTTTCAATACTTCTGGAGTATCTCTTGTGGAACATGGTGCAAACAAGAACCATATTCTGCAGTATGAAATGGCAACATGATAGTGTAGCATATCTAGAAAGTCAAAAGTGGATGGATACAATTATAAGAAAAGACACACAATACAAAATATTGGCTAGGGAAGCTATTCTATATAGTTTTATTCCATGAACACACCTTATTGTCATCTAATCTGAGCTCCTTCAGTGCTTCCAACTTTCCTAATTGTACTGGTAACAATGCAAGACAATTGTTCGACAGATGACATGACTGCAACTCAACCAGATCTGAGAATGCATCTGGCAGCCAGGAAAGATAATTTGAAGAGAGGTCCAAATGTTGTAATCTATTCAGCTTGGTGATGTCATCAGGTACAGTTGCCAGTGCTACACTGCAGAGTGTCAGATTTTGGAGATTGCAGCTGTTTTTCAGGTCACTCATTGGTAGGTCCCAGAAAGTATTACCACCATTACAAAAATCTTCACTGTTTCCCATATTTAAGTATTCCAACCTTCTGAGTCCACGCAAAAAGGCAACATTTGTGGCTGTCAGTCTACAGTTTGATAAATCTAACCTCTTTAAATTACTTACAGACATGAAGATTTCATTACTGATACCATTCATGCATGTGTTGTGAGAAATGTTCAGCTGTAACATACATTTACACCTATCTTGAAATAGCCATCGAGGTACAGTGAGTAGGCTGTTATGGTCAAGGTTCAAACTTCTAAGTTTGTTTGCACAATTTGGTGCTTCATTAAAATTGTTAATGTAATTACCCGACAAATCCAACACTGAGATATTTGGTAATCCAATGAAAAGGCAGTACGGCACTTCATAAATTGAATTTTTTGACAGGTTTAATGTTCTGAGCTTATTTAAATGAGTAAAACTTTCAGAAAGATAAGACAACATGTTGGAAGCAGCAAAGAAGTGGCATAGATTTTTAAGCTGCAACACAGATCCAGGTAAACCTTGTAACATGTTTCCGGAAATATCCAACTTCTCTAATTTCACAAGTTCACCGATATCATTCGGTAAACTTCTGAGGCTGTTGTTGGCAATGCTCAGCTGCTGGAGATTCATAAGATTGCATACACTGCCTGGCAATTCAATAAGACTGTTATTTTCTATCTTCAATGTCTGTAACATACTAAGATATCCAATTTCATCTGATAAAACACTTAAACAATTATGTGAAAGGTTTAAATGTTGCAACTTAATGAGATGCTTCAAATGTAATGGCAGCTGACTAAGTTTGTTGCCTTCAAGGTTCAACTGAGTAAGATTCTCAAAGCTGAGGGTGAAAGTATCTGGTAAATTCTGCAGATCAGTATGTGTCACAGTCAACTCCCCAATATTTTTAACTTGTTCAGCATTACAAATAAGTTCACGTAGTTGTTCCAAATTCTTAACTTCAAAGACACTACGGACTGAACGTGGTAACATGGTGAATCCATTCTTTTGTTCCAACCTTGCAGATTTTGCATATTTTGGATCTGAAGCTGATGTGACAGTTTTATCCATGATCCTGTTGAGAGCTAAATCAAACAAAAAGCATTTTAGGATAAAAGATTCAAAAGACCACAAACATGCTACATAAGCAAGGCTGAAGCAATCAACTACTTAGTCATTTCTTACATTACTGGAATACTTGAGAATCAGAACTGCCTTCATCCCTCTTACAGCACTCCTACAAATTTCAGCATAATTTATGCCAGTTTCATGGAGCTCTATACCAAAATGTAAAACTTACTTCCTAAAATACATAGGTTATTCGGAAAGTAAGTACCATCACGCGCATATCTCTCGCACATCCTCGAGACTGTCACTTTGTGCATGTGCTGTGACTTCCTGAGAAGCAACAGACGCCATTTCATGAAATTTGTGTTATGTTTATGTTTGTTCCTGTGCGTTAAACATGTTTAAGACAATTCAAGGGGCCGCCGACTGTGAAATATGGTCTGCAATTTGTTTTTTGAATGCTATGAATGTGCTACCAAGTGAGATTCATCACCAGATCTGTCAAGTGTGTGGTGACAATGCGATGAGTGATGGCATGGTTAGGAAATGTGTTCAGATGTTCAATGAAGGACGAGAGAACGTGCACGATGAGGCGCGAAGTGGGCGTCCATCTTTGGTGAATGATGATTTGGTGCGTAAGGTCAACGAAAGAGTGCGTGACGACATTGTTTCACAATTTCTGATCTGTCCCTGCACTTTCCTCAGATTTCAAGGACTCTACTCTATGACATTGTCAGTAGTGACTAACATCGCAGGCAGCCGCATTCTATGAGGATGGTATACAAAAACTTCTGCCCCGCTACGATAAGTGCCTCAATAATGGCGGCGAATATGTGGAAAAATAGTTTGAAGAATGTAGAATCTGATAACAATAAAATTTTATACGAAACCTTACTTGATTTTTTTTACAGGGGAACGGTACCGACTTTGTGAATAAGCCATGTATGATAGATTAAAAAGTACTTCGTATTATATTACAGTGTTCTTGCAGCTAATGTTAATCACCCTGGTTTCACAAACCATGATTAAGGCAGAATTTTTAAAAATATAATATAATAATAATATATATTATGGCATTTTCATTAAATATAGTTTAAAAGTTGCAAGTTGCTATGCTGTAGTTTTTCTCTGCACACGAACATTTAATTTACCTTCGATCACACAGGGACAAGATCCACAAGGGATCAAAGACATATTCAAAGATAAAGCTGCAACATAGAAACATACAACTTTTTAACCACATTTAATGAAAATACAATACTAACTTCAACCTTCTGCAGCCCTAAGGGCCAGTCAAGACCTGTATAAGGGTAGCTTTATATTTACCTATGACACAATAACAATTCTTCTTCTGCTGTTGTAATATATTGCACTTTTAAAAATACTGCCTTAATAAAAGTTTGTAAAACACGCATGGTTAACATTAGCTGCAAGAAAACTGTAATATAATATGAATTATTTTTGTAATCTATTATATTTTAGTAAGTAGGTTTTAAATCTTGGTGTAGAGCTCTGGAGGATGGTGTAAATAATGCCAAAAACATATAAGAGTGATATACAACTGTACCTCTACATATCAAAGATACATTTGTTGGTGTCATGATTAAGCAACTTAAATCAGTTAAAACACAGAGAATATTCAATGTCGAAATTCTAATATTAGAGTCTGAAAGACAATTGGTAACTTACCCAAACTCAGCCTAACTTTGGGTGCTATTCACACATTAAGTATGACACTATACGTATGTTTTACCCATGATGGACAAGACAGAAAGTAACTACATGTTTTCCAAGCATTAAATATTTTGGTATTATGCTTTACTATCACCACCTGACTTTTAACATGGCACCATAACCCTTGTACGGTGTTCGTGCAGCATCCTGATTCCTTTTAATAATGGTTCACTGTAATATGTTTGAAACCTCACTCTATAAGCCACTATAATAACCTTTACAAACGTTGGAATATACAGCTGTACTTGGCTAGATTTTATCAGCATCTGTAACAGCATATCTAAAGTACAATCGCCAGATGATTGGAGAAGCATCTCCCTAGTGGGACGTTGAATTGAAAACGTGCTGACAAAATGGAGTAGTAGCCAAGCTGCCATAAGGGCTGTTCATTGACGCGCCCGTTTCTCAACATACCAATTCTTTGTCGATGTAAATGTTCCACTAAAATAACGACATTCGTGAATTAACGCCTCTGCTTCCATTGTAATTTGGGTTAGTCGTACAAAAACTTGTAAAACAATGCTGTAGAGTGAATGGATATGAGTTCCACTTTCAATTTCAATCTGTACGGAATGCCTTTCTTTCTTTTTTGTAAAATAACAAATTAATATTTCAAGCACATCGGAACAGTGAGATTCTCGTGCTTCATAATGGACTATTAAAACACTAATCCAGATACATCAAAAGTACTTACCTTCAAATACAATCTAGGTTATGTACGATTAGTAACATAGTTTACACTGAACTGAAAAAAAAGTCAGTCCAAGAGTTAAAATAGTACAAATAAATACTTAAATAATGTTATACTAAAAGGGAACAATGCTCTTCAGCTGCTCATTGATGTTTTGAACTTAAGCGCATTAAATTATTGTACTACACCACGAGAGCATGTTAACACACAACATTGAACTTCAAAAAGCGAGGCAATTAATCGAACGGCGATATCTCAGCGGGAAATATTTGAAAATCAAATTCCCATATCCACGGTGATTAGATGTCCACAGCCATTTTGACGTTCATAGATGGTAAAATCGTAGTGAACCGTGTTTGTTGGGGCGTCATGGAAATTGTCACTGTGTTAACCATGTATACTGCGGCACTCTGTGCATATAATCTATGCTCTATTTTAAAGCTCGATCGAACAAGGCAGGCAATGTACGTAAAACATAACATTGAGGCGCGATTTTGCAACAGTTGTTGCAGCAGGAAAGCAATAAGTATTCCACAATGTGTATTTGTAGCCTCATTTATCCAGCATGCAATGCGCATACACTATATTGTCATCTAAGGCAGGCCCCCGCTCTAAAATATTTTTCCATATTATCTAAAACACGGCACGATTTTCGGGGGGGGGGGGGGGGGGGGGAAGGTAATTGAACAAAAAATGCGACTTTTGTCTGAAACATTTCCCATAATAAAAATTGAGCGAGATGTGATCAAAAATGTATAATGGTCTTTATGTAAAGTACCTATTACTCTTGACCGATTTTTAAAAAAATTGAGTTTTCTAGACAGTTTTTGGAAAAATGCTCAAATATCAAATAAAAAAAATCGTCCAGTGGGAGCCTAGTTGTTCCACACAGAGAGACGAACGGACCGACATGATGTAGCTAATAGTCGCTTTTCGCAATTTTGCGAATGCCTCTACAAATATTGGAGGGGCATTTGCCCCTCTTGTACCCCACAAGTTAAACCTATGGCTATAGTGGTATAGTAGGGTACCATGAATCTTCGCAATGGTTTCTCATATTAATGAAACTCCAATTTAAGTGCAAATTATGTCATACTATGACAATACATTGCCAACAATACAGTTCATGTGCATGTTATAGCTGTACATCCATGTTAATGTAATGTATGAAGATTTTTGCCAGGAGTGAAAGTAATGTTTTGTTTTGGTACTGAGATTTGAAAGTGGGAGAATAGGCTTCTCTTTTAAGCCACTTTTCATGTGGGTATTAAGTCCATCAAATGCTTGTCCCCATAGCCATATACATTGTTACCCAGGGGCAGATCCAGATTTTGTGGGTCCTGAAGCTTATGCAATTTTTGGGTCCCTCTACAAAATTTGGTATGAAATCGAATATTTATTTAGGGCCTTTCCCAGGGTCTTGGAAGGGGCCCATGCAAGTGAGGGGCCCTGAAGCTTAAGCTTTGTTAGCTTCATGGTATTTCCACCACTGTTTTTACCACACCATTAACATGTGGTTTTTTAATTCCAAAATCAATCACAAATGAAGTGTATTTAGCAGGACTGATCATTAATCTTTACATAGTGGCACAATACATCACTCTTTTTGTATGGCCACAACAGATTAACTAAAACATACAGAGGACCATTGCAAGAAATGAATGAAGGTGGATATGATGCAACAGAGGTGGCTAAGTTAAAGAAGAGTGTTCTTGTGTAAATTAATAATACTATACCAACAAGGTAAATGTGTTGCCAAATGTGACAGGTGGCCAAATTACGTAGGTTGCCACCTTCATATTTTTCACTGTGTCATTTAAAGTAACCTGTTACATATTACAAATCCTACATGAAACATTTTAGTCTATCTTCAATATTTATTGAAATTTTATATTTTGTTGACCATGCATCCCTGTATAATATTGTAAATAAAGCCAATTTGGTGCACAATTTATTCTTAGTATATTTATTCTTTGTGTATCTATCAATCTCTACACGTTTTGGGCGAATATGTGCCCATCATCAGGAGAAACAACTGTGTTTTTGTGACACTGGGTACTTGTTATTCTGTCTGATACCGGACAGTTATCTACACAGAGTAACAAGTACCCAGTGTTGCATAAACACAATTGTTTCTCCTGATGATGGGCACATAGATACCCAAACCATGTACAGATTGATAAATATACTAAGAATAAACTGTGCACCAAGTTGCCTTTATTTACAAGATTTATTGAAATATCCCAAAATGACATACTCATATCTTACAATGGTATATTCACCATATTATCCATCGCTGTGCCTGGTGTTTATATATAGTACCACCATATAAGCTCCACCAGTGGGGTAGCCAGGAATTTTGTTCTGCGGGGGGGGGGGGGGGTTCCACAAATTTAATTTGGGGACGGGGGAAGGGGAGAACGGGATTTGGGAAAGGGAGCCCCCCAGTCAGGGGGTCCGGGGGCAGGCGGA
>Ga0136643_10017186_pt1 | contig 10885 bp, 5 predicted proteins | sample TergutLab28metaG_FD_96883 | JGI IMG/M metagenome (GOLD analysis project Ga0136643, IMG submission 96883) | Labiotermes labralis P1 segment gut microbial communities from Petit-Saut dam, French Guiana - Lab288 P1 (version 3) (version 3) | ecosystem: Host-associated > Arthropoda: Insects >... | reverse complement strand
CGCGCAGAACTGCGCGACCAGCCCAACTGCGGGCCGCAGGTTGTCACCGACCCGATGGGGCAGACCGCCTCGTCCCGGACCACCGGCCGGCGGCCGGTTGCTCGCGCAGTTCCCCGCGCCCCTGGCGGGGCGCACCCCACCGCACGGACAGCGCGCCACCGCCCTGGCTGAGCGCGCAGTTCCCCGCGCCCCTGAGGGGGCGCACCCGCGCCGCAAGGTGACCCCCGCCAGGGGCCGGCCCTGATGGGTGACCCCACACCGCAAAGTGACCCCGGCCAGGGCCCGGCCCTGACGCCCCCACCGCAAGGTGACCCTCGGCCGGGGCCCGGCCCTGAAGGTTGCCGCACGTCATGAGGGGAGCCAGGGCAGGGTGCCCTGGAGGAGGTGCCGCACGCCATGAGGAGGGCCAGGGCAAGGTTGCCGTACTCCGGGGAGGTGGGCTCAGCCCTTGCCGCCGCCGGAGTCCCCGGTGATCGCGGACACCTTGTCCCAGACGGACTGGGCCCAACTGGAAGTGGCATCCCAGAGGTTGCGCGTGCTGTTGACCCACTCGGGCAACGGCGTGGTGTACCAGACCACGACGAACACCACGATGAGCACCAGGACCACGGTCAGGCAGCCCTTGAGGCAGCCGAGCCCGGGAATCTTGACCGGGTTCGCGCTCCGCCGCGGTTCGCGCCGCGAAGGGGCGGGGGCGGGCGGCGTGGGGGCCGGCGGCCGCTCGTACCGCTGCGGCTGGCGCTGCGGCGCGTACCCCTGCTGCTGCGGATAGCCGTACCCCTGCGGGTACTGCTGCTGCGGCTGCGCGGGCGCCGGCTGCCGCCGCGGCCTGCGCCGCAGCGGGTCCTCCTCGGGCGCGAGGTACTGGACCTCGGTCTGCTCGTTGCGGTGCCGCGCCGCGCTCAGCTGCGACTCCCAGGGGTGCGGGCCCTGGGCCTGGGGTGCGGCCTGGGGCGCCTGCGCGGCCGGCCGGGCCGGCGGGGGCTGCTGCTGGGACGACGGCAGGATCCGCGTCCGTTCCGACGGCAGCATGCTGGTGACGGCGTTCGGGTCGTACGAGGGCCCGCTGCCGGACGGGAGCACCTGCGTGGGGTCCGCGTCGGAGCCGCCCGGGTTCGTGCCCGGCACGGGCGTCGGGTCCGCGTCGGGCCCGAGCAGCGCCGCCACACCGAGCGCCGCCTCGGCCTGCGCGGGCGTGGCGTGCACGCCGACCCCCGCCGCGACGGCCCGCAGGCCCCGCGCCAGGTTCTCCGCGCTGGGCCGCTGCGCGGGCTCCTTGCGCAGGCAGCGCTCGATGACCGTCCACAGCGGCTCGGGGACGTTGCCGGGGCGTTCCGGCTGCTGGTTCAGGTGGGCGTGCAGCACCTCGATGGCGCTGTCGCCGCGAAACGGCGGCCGGCCGGTGACCAGCTCGTAGAGCAGGACGCCGGCGCCGTAGATGTCGACCGCGGAGGTCTGCGGGCGCCCCTGCGCGGACTCCGGCGCCACGTAGGCCGGGGTGCCGACGAACTCGTGGGTGCGGGTGACGCCCGGGGAGTCGGCGAGCCGCGCGATGCCGAAGTCGGTCAGCATCGGGTGCATGCTCTCGGTGCCGTCCTCGCCCGTGACCGTGGCGAGCAGCACGTTCGCCGGCTTCAGGTCGCGGTGCACCACGCCGTCGGCGTGGCTGGCGGCGAGCGCGTCGGCGACCGCGGCGGTGAGCAGCGAGGCGGCGACCGGTGTGAAGGGGCCGTTCTCGCGCAGGTAGCGGTGCAGGTCGGGGCCGTCGATGAGATCCATCACCAGGGCGAGCAGGTCGCCCTCGACCACCAGGTCGCGGACCCGGACGATGTGCGGGTGGCGCAGCCGCAGCAGCACCGAGCGCTCGCGCAGGAACCGCATCACGACGTCGGGGTCGCTCGCGAGCTCTTCCTTGAGCACCTTGACGGCGACGGCGCTGCCGCCCCCCTCGAGTTCCTCCCGCACCTGGCCGCGCCATACGGTGCCCGTGGCGCCGCGTCCCAGCGGCTCCTCCAGGAGGTACTTGCTGCCTACCGGCCGCACGTCGTGTGCTCCCTTGCCTGACTCGCCTGACCTTGTGTGATCGTGTCTGCCCGAATTCCGTGGGCCGGTCCCGGCCACGACCGATGCTCGCTCGATTCCGGCCAAGCGTAGTGCCGCCGGTGATCCGGCCGCCCGATTCCCAGGTAGGACGCCGGTCGGGGTCGGTTGGTTGCCCGTACATCACTCCGACGGACCCGGCACGGCTGCCGGGGCCCGCCCCTGACGGGTGACGCCTGCCCCCGGACCGCACCGGCACTCGGCCGGTTCCGTTCGTCCGGCGGGCGCGGGGCGTCCGCGTTCCGCCGCGAACGGACCCCGCCTCGGTCGCAGTATGCACGGAACCGGGCGCAAACGGCCCGATCCGCCGGGAAACCGTAAGCCAAGATCACCCAAGCCGGGACCGGCCGCATGCTCCCGGTCGCGGGTGGGAGGATGCATCCGTACGGCCGGACGGGGCACCAGAGCCCGTTGCCCGTGCTTGAGTTGTGCGTGTAAGGGTGAACACTTGTACGACGCGCCCGCGCGCGGCCGGGGAGGGACTCCCGGACGCCTGCCCGGGCCCGGGGAGAAGGGACCGCGGGAGAGATGCAGATCCGGCTGACCGTCCTCGGGCCGCGCGGCGGCCGGACAAGGCTCTCCCCTGGCAGATGCGACGTGCTGATCACGGCGCCCGGGGGCACCACGCTGGGCACGGTCGCCGGCGCGCTGGCCTCCGCGGCCGGCTCGGCGCAGCAGGGCGGGCGGTCCGCGAGCACCTCGGTGGCCCTGTACGCGGGCACCCGGCGGCTCGCCCCGACCGCGGTCCTGGGCGCGCCCCCGCTGGTGGACGGCGCGCTGCTGTCGCTGCACGCCCCCGCCGAGCAGCAGGGCGACCACGGCCAGTACGGCAGGTTCGGGCAGTACGGCAGCCCGCCGGCCGAACTCGCCCGGCTCCACGTGGTGGGCGGGCCCGACGCGGGCGGCGTGCACCTGCTCCAGGGCGGCCAGGCGCGGGTCGGGCGCTCCGCGGACGCGGACGTCCCGCTCGACGACCCGGACGTCTCCCGGCTGCACTGCGAGCTGGCGGTCGGCGAGGACGGGCAGATCACGGTCGCCGACCTCGGCTCGACCAACGGCACCACGCTGGCCGGCCACCCGCTCGACGAGCGCCCGCAGCCGTTCCCGCCGGGCGCGCTGCTGCAGATCGGCGAGTCCACGCTCCGCCTCGACCCGGCCCGCTCCGCCGCCGCGCCCGTCCTCGCCTCCGAGCCGGACGCCGACGGGCATCTGCGGGTCTCACTGCCCTGGTCGTCGTCCGCCCGCGCGGAGGCCGCGGCCCACACGGACGGTGCGGGCCAGACGGCCGGCCGCAAGGACCGGCCGGGCCGCGCCGGTGTCCCGGACGACACGCCGCACGACGTGACGAGCTTCGGCCTCTACGGGCAGGCCCATCCGGCCGGCGGAGTCGCCGCCCCCGCGCAGGGCGGGGCGGGCCTCCCGCCGCTGCCGGCGGCGGCGCCGCCCCCCGATGACGCGACCGCGACCGGGACCGGAGCCGTGCCCGGGCAGCGCGGCCCGCAGGCCGGGACGTACGGCCACGCACCCGGCGAGCGGGCCGGTGGCACCGCTGGGAGCGCTGCCACCGCCGGGGCCGCCGGACTGCCCGCTCCCCGCCAGGCGCCGGAAGCGGACGCGACCGCCGGCTCGCCCTCCTACCCGCCGCTCCCCCGGCAGGCCCCGCCCGGCCAGCCGCACGGCGAGACCGTGACGCACGTGGGCCACGCGGAGTGGGCGCAGGCCCTGGAGCCGGAGGCGGCGCCGCACCCCGGTCAGGCCGACGCGCCGGGCGCGGAGGGCAGCGGGCGCCGGGCCACCGGCGAGCGCTCCCGCGGCGCCCACGGGGTGGACGCGGGCCGGGCCCGCGGCGGCGCGGTGGGCGCGATAAGCGCCTGGGCCCGACGGCGGCTCAACCCGGGCCGCGGCGCGGCCGAGTCCGCCGACACCGGCGAGGCGGAGGCGCTGCGCGAGCGCTGGCCCGACCCGGCCACGATCCTGCTGACCGCGCTCGGGCCCGGCCGCCGCCTCTGGGAGCGCGGCCCCGGGCATCCGGACGCGCTGACGGTCCGCCTCGGAACCGCCGACCTGCCGTCGGAGGACGGCACCCGGCGGCTGCCGTCGGTGCCCTTCACCGTGGACCTGCGCGCCCCGGACGCGGCGGCGCTGACCCTGTGCGGCCCGCGGCCGCGGCTGTCCGGCCTGGCCCGTGCCGTGCTCGCCCAGCTGTGCGCGCTGCACGCGCCCGCCGCCCTGGAGGTCGTGCTGCTGAGCGCGGACCGCACCCGTGGCGCCGACCAGCGGGCCGAGGAGTGGTCCTGGCTCAACTGGCTGCCGCACCTGCGCCCCGGCCACGGCCAGGACTGCCGGCTGCTGCTCGCCTTCGACCGCGATCAGGCGCAGGCCCGCACGTCCGAGCTGGTGCGCCGGCTGGAGGCCGGGCCGCTCGGGGCGGCCTGGGCGGTCGCGCCGCAGGAGGCGGTGGCCGCCGCGGCGGCCGAGTACGAAGGGCCGTTCACGCTGCTGGTGGTGGACGGCGACCCGGGGTCCGCGACCCTGCGGGACGCGCTCGCGCGCCTCGCGGTGGCCGGCCCTTCGGCGGGCGTGCACGTGCTGTGCCTGGCCGAGGCGGACGAGCAGCCCGCGATCGGGACCGGCGTGGTGGCCCGGCTGTCCGGCGACGTGGCCACGACCCTGCACATCGAGCGGGCCGGGCAGCCGATGCCCGGCGACGACGGCCGGCTGCCGGACGAGGTCGTGCTGGACGCGGTGTCCGCGGACTGGGCGGAGCACTTCGCGCGGGCCCTCGCGCCCCTGCGGGAGGCGGACGCCGACGCGCCGGCGTCCCGCCACACCCTGCCGCCGACCGTCCGGCTGCTCGACGAGCTGGACCTGGCGCTGGCGACACCGGCGAAGATCGGGGCCCGCTGGGCGGAGGCCGGGACCTCGGCGGCCGCCGCGCGCCTCGTGCTCGGCACGGGCACCGGCGGGCGGGTCGCGGTCGACCTGGTCGCCGAGGGGCCGCACGCGATGGTCGGCGGGGCGCCCGGCGCGGGCAAGACGGAACTGCTGCGGTCGATGGCCGCGGCGCTGGCCGCGGGCGAGCGGCCGGAGCGGCTGGCACTGGTACTGGTGGACGGAGCGGGCGGCGAGCGCGGCGAGGGCCTGGCGTCGTGCGCCGACCTGCCCCACGTCTCGTCGCACCTGGTGGCGTCCGACCCGCTGCGGATGCGGGAGTTCGCGCAGGGCCTGAGCGCGGAGCTGAAGCGGCGCGCGGAGGTGCTGGGCGGGCAGGAGTTCGCGGCCTGGCACGCGGACCGGGTGGTGGCGGCGACCGTGCCGTCCCAGGCGCGCCGGCAGGTGCCGGGGGCCGCCGGTTCGGCCGACGCCGGTGGCCCGGCGGGCGGTTCGGGAACCGCGCGCGGCAACGGACCGGCGTCGGCTGCGGGTTCGGGCGGTTCGGGGACGGGTTCGGGCGGTTCGGGCGGTTCGGGCGCGGGTTCGGGCGGTTCGGGCGCGGGTTCGGGCGCGGCAGGACTTCCGGACGGGACGGAACCGCCCGCGCTGCCGCGCCTGGTGGTGCTGGTCGACGACTTCGACGAACTGGTGGCACCCGGTCTGGGCAGTCCCGGCCGGCCGGCCGCGGGCAGCGTGGTGCGGGCCCTGGAGGCCGTGGCCCGGGACGGCGAGCGGCTGGGCGTCCACCTGGTGGCGTCGACCGGGCGCCCGGAGCGCACCGCGGACACGGACGCGGACGAACGGGCCCGGCTGCGGATCGCGTTGCGGATGCCGGACCCGGAGTCGGCGGAGCTGCTGGTGACCGTCGAGGACCCGGCGGGCCTGGACGACGCGCTGCCCGGACGCGGCTACCTGCGGCGCCCAGGAGGCGCGGTGACGCTCTTCCAGAGCGCGCGGGTCAGCGCCCGCATCCCGCGGACCGCGACGCTGCGGCCGACCGTCGTCCCCCTGGAGTGGGAGCGGATGGGCGACCCGCCGGCCCGCCGCCAGGTACGGGAGTTGGGCAACGGCCCCACCGATCTGGCCCTGCTGGCCAGCGCCTTGCAGCGCGCCGCGGAGTCCCCCCAGGAGGAGGCCCGCCGCTAGGGCCTGTTCGGCGGTCCCGCCTGCCGCGCAGGGTGTGGCACCCGCCCTGGCGGCGTTCGCCGGCCCGACCCGGCGGATGTGGCGCGCCCCTTTCCGGGCCGGGCGGCCCGCGGGCGAAGCTCTGCCGGAGCGCCGGCCCCCGTGGGCCCCGCCCTTGCGGGCGGACGGCGCTCCGTGCCGGACACGGCCGCGGACTGTCCGGCCGGCGAACGCCGGGGGCCGGCCCGACCTGGCGGACGTGGCGCGCCCCTGGGCAGCGCCTCCGGCGGGCCCCCGGCGACAACCGGCAGATCGGCAATCGACTCGGCAACAACGCGGCGCCCCGCATCCTCGGCGCGGCACCGCCGTCCCCGGCTCCGGCGGGCGCGCCCCGGCCGCCCTGGCTCCGGTGCGGGCCGGTGCGGGCAGCCGTCCCGCAACGCCGCAGTCCAGCGCGGGCGCCCCCGGACGGCCGGTTCCAGCCGGCCCGCACACGCGCGGGTCCGCCCGCGCACGCCCCCGTTCCGAATTCACAACTTCCCTGAAAAAACGGGTTTGCGCCAAGATCACGGCATGGTCACGATCGCTGTCACGCAGCTGTGCGCGCCCTTGCGAGCGCCGTTCGCCGGGGCGTAGGACATACGCCACGGGACTGAGGGGATGGCTAAATGCTTTCGTTAAACACGCGCAAGGACAGCAGCTTTGAGACGAAGACGGCGCACCACTCCGTGCGCCGCACTACGCGCATAGCGCTCGCCGCGGTCGCGGCGTCCGCCCTCGCGCTGACTGCCGCCGCGTGCAGCAGCAGTGACGACAGCAAGAAGGGCGGGAACAGCTCGAGTTCGCCGTCCACCTCGGCGAGCGGCAGCAGCTCCTCGCTCCAACTGCCCGATCTGCATGGCCAGAAGCTCGAGGTGGCCGCCGTGTGGACCGGCCCGGAGCAGGCCAACTTCATGCGGGTCCTCAAGGAGTTCGACAAGCGCACCGGCGCCAAGACCTCCTACGTGCCGACCGGCGACAGCCAGTCGACCTTCCTCGGCACCAAGATCGAGGGCGGTGCCCCGCCGGACGTGGCGTTCCTCGCCCAGAACGGCGTGTTGCACCAGTTCGCCGACAAGGGCTGGATCAAGCCGCTGGGCGCTGCCGCCCAGGCCCAGCTGACCCAGAACTTCTCGCCCGGGTGGCAGAAGCTCGGCGCTTGGAAGGGCAAGCAGTACGGCATTTACGCCAAGGTCTCCAACAAGTCGCTGATCTGGTACAACGCCGCGGCGTTCGCCAACGCGGGCGCGACCGAGCCCAAGACGTGGGCCGACTTCCTGAAGACCGCGGAGACCGTCTTCGAGTCGGGCACCCCGCCGGTATCGATCGGCGGCGCGGACGGATGGACTCTTACCGACTGGTTCGAGAACATCTACCTGTCCCAGGCCGGTCCTGACATGTACGACAAGCTCGCCGCGCACACCATCAAGTGGACGGACCCGTCGGTGAAGACGGCGCTGACCACGCTGGGACAGCTGCTCGGCAACAAGGACCTGATCGCGGGCGGGACGCGCGGCGCGCTGGCCGCCGACTTCCCGAAGTCGGTCACCCAGGTGTTCACCGGCAGCACGCCGGCCGCGATGGTCTACGAGGGCGACTTCGTCTCCGCGTTCATCTCGGGCAACACCAAGGCGAAGGTGGGCACCGACGCCAAGGTGTTCCCGTTCCCCGCGGTGGGCACCGGCAAGGCGCCGGTGGTCAGCGGCGGTGACGTGGCGGTGGCCATGAAGGACTCCCCCGGCGCCCAGGCGCTGCTGACCTTCATCGGCTCCACGGACGCGGCCAAGATCTGGGCGTCGGGCGGCGGTTACCTCTCGCCGAACAAGTCGCTGGACTTCTCCGCGTACCCGGACGACGTGCAGCGGAACATCGCCAAGGCGTTGATCTCCTCCGGCGACGACTTCCGGTTCGACATGTCGGACCAGGCCCCGGCGGCCTTCGGCGGCACGAAGGGCCAGGGCGAGTGGAAGGACCTCCAGGACTTCCTCGCCAAGCCGTCGGACGTCGCCGGCGCCCAGGCGAAGCTCGAGGCCGACGCGGCCAAGGCCTACGGGAGCTGAGCATGGCTGACGCCTCCCTTCCGGGGGCGGGGGGCGGCGGCGCTGCCGCCGCCCCGGTCACGCCGGGTCCCGCGAAGGGACCCGGCGCCGGCCCCCGCCGCAGCATCATGGGCACGCCGCCGTGGGTGGCCGCGCTGTTCCTGCTGCCCGCGCTGGTCCTGCTGGGCGCGCTGGTGGTCTATCCGATCGTCTTCACCGTCCACCGCAGCCTCTACGACGCCGACGGCAGCGGCTTCGTCGGCCTGAAGAACTTCGGCACCGTCTTCACCGACCACGGCATCCTCACCGCGGTCCGCAACAACGCGATCTGGGTGGTGGTCGCGCCGACCGTGGCGACCGCGCTGGGCCTGGTGTTCGCCGTGCTCACCGAACGGGTGCGCTGGGGAACGGCGTTCAAGCTGATCGTCTTCATGCCGATGGCGATCTCCATGCTGGCCGCCGGCATCATCTTCCGCCTGGTGTACGACCAGGACCCGTCGCGCGGTGTGGCGAACGCGGTGGTGGTCGCCGTACACGACACGTTCAGCAGCGACGCGGCGTATCCGGGCGCCCGGCCACGGCCCAACAGCGATCTCGCGCCGACCGCCGGCGGCTCGTACACCTCGAAGTCGACGGCGAGCGTGGGCACTCCGGCCGACCTGCCGCTGGTGGGCATCCCGCAGAACAAGGTGCCCGCCGGCGCCCAGCAGGCCAAGCCGGCGGCGACCAGCCCGGACGCGGTGACCGGCACCGTCTGGCTGGACTTCCGGCCCGGCGGCACCGGCAAGCCCGGGGTCATCGACCCCGGCGAGAAGGCGCTGTCCGGCGTGAAGGTGCAGGCGGTCAAGGACGGGAAGGTGGTGGCGTCGGCCAAGTCGGGCAAGGACGGCACCTACCGGCTGCCGGCCTCCGCCGCGGGCGCCCAACTCCGGCTGCCCGCGTCCAACTTCGCCGAGAAGTACAACGGCATCAACTGGCTCGGCCCGAACCTGGTGACCCCGTCGATCATCGCCAGCTACATCTGGATGTGGGCGGGCTTCGCGATGGTGCTCATCGCGGCCGGCCTGGCCGGCGTCCCGCGGGAGCTGCTGGAGCAGGCACGGGTGGACGGCGCCAACGAGTGGCACGTGTTCCGCCGGATCACCGTCCCGCTGCTGGCGCCGGTCCTGGTCGTCGTCATGGTCACGTTGATGATCAACGTGCTGAAGATCTTCGACCTCGTGTACATCATCGCGCCCGGCCAGACCCAGGAGAACGCCAACGTGCTGGCGCTGCAGCTGTACCTGTCGTCGTTCGGCGGCGGCAACAACCAGGGCGTCGGCAGCGCGATCGGCGTGATCCTGCTCCTGCTGGTGCTGCCGGTCATGATCGTCAACATCCGCCGGCTGCGCAGGGAGGGACGGCGATGAGCGCGGACGCGACAACGGGCGGTGCGGTCACCGCCCCCGGCACGGCCGCCGAGCAGGTCGGCGAGGGGCGGGGACGCCCGGGGCTGGCGAGCCGGCTGGCGGCCCGCACCACGGGCGGCGTGCTGCGGATCTTCCTGCTGGTGGTGGCGCTGTTCTGGCTGCTGCCGACGGTCGGCCTGCTGCTGTCCAGCCTGCGCTCGCCGACGGACATCTCGGCGAGCGGCTGGTGGAAGGTGCTCTCCTCGCCGTCGCAGCTCACCTTCACCAACTACCACACGCTGCTGAGCAACAGCGCGATCACCGACTCGCTGTGGAACACCGTGCTGATCACCGTCCCGGCCACACTGCTGGTGGTGGTGATCGGCTCCCTGGGCGGCTACGCCTTCGCCTGGATGGACTTCCCCGGCCGGGACTGGTGGTTCATGGGCGTGGTGGCGCTGCTGGTGGTGCCGGTGCAGGTGGCGTTGGTGCCGGTCGCCAAGCTCTTCGGCGACCTGGGCATCTTCGGCGACATCACCGGCGTGGTGCTCTTCCACACCGCGTTCGGGCTGCCCTTCGCGATCTTCCTGCTGCGGAACTTCTTCGCGGAGATCCCGCGCGAGCTGCTGGAGGCGGCGCGTCTGGACGGCGCGGGCGAGCTGCGGCTGTTCGTGCGGGTGGTGATGCCGCTGGGCGGACCGGCGATCGCCTCGCTGGGCATCTTCCAGTTCCTGTGGGTCTGGAACGACATGCTGGTGGCGCTGATCTTCACCAACAGCGACTCGCAGCCGATCACCGTGGCCCTGCAGCAGCAGGTCCGGCAGTTCGGCAACAACATCGACATCCTCGCGCCCGGCGCGTTCGTGTCGATGGTGATCCCGCTGGCGGTGTTCTTCGCCTTCCAGCGGCAGTTCGTGTCCGGGGTGATGGCGGGCGCCGTCAAGTAGCCCGGGAGCGAGCGGGGCGGCACGCGCCGCCCGACCAGGACGGCGGGGGCGCCGAGGCAGCGCGGCGCCCCCGCTTTCTGTTGTCCCCGCACCGGTCCGAGTCCGGATGTTGCGGTGGGCGGCGCCGGTCAGTGCGCCGGGGGTGGCAGGCCGTCTGCCGGACGCCTGTGCCCGGGGGGTCAGACCGTCTCCGAGGGCCCGTGCCCAAGGTGTCAGACCGTCCGCCGGACGCCCGTACCCGAGGGGTCGGGCCGTCTGCCGGACGCCGGTGCCCGAGGGGTCGGGCCGTCTGCTGGACGCCCGTACCCGGGGG